>OFSC01000017.1_pt1 | contig 164535 bp, 142 predicted proteins | sample 1543201 | NCBI WGS metagenome assembly OFSC01 (sample SAMN04209228, study PRJEB22552) | human gut metagenome | biome: gut; material: feces | host: Homo sapiens | place: USA: Oklahoma
CTGGGTATCTGAGTCTGGATTGGATAAGCGCTGAAAGCATCTAAGTGCGAAGCCATCCGCAAGATGAGAACTCCATTGAGGGTCGTTGTAGACGACGACGTAGATAGGCTGCAGGTGTAAAGACGGTGACGTCAAAGCCGAGCAGTACTAATTGCCCGAGACTTTCTTCACAAGTAGTCGTGCTTTCAGTTGTTGCACATTTAACAACAGTTTTTGCTATATCAAGTGTCTATCTTATACGCACGCCACAAGTAATAATTACTAAATAATAAATAATAATTAAAGTGAGCGTAGCGAACGAACATTAGGCGGTTATTGCGGCGGTGTCCCACCTCTTCCCATTCCGAACAGAGAAGTTAAACCCGTTTGCGCCGATGGTACTGCAATGCAATGCGGGAGAGTAGGGGGCTGCCTTCTTTTACTTGAGGTCTTCAGAGTCAAACGACTTTGGAGACCTTTTTTTTGTTTAACTAAAAAATAAAAATTATGGATAAAGAAGCAAGATATCGTGATCTTCTTGCCCAGATAAGGACATTTGCTTGTGCTGATGACAATGCTATAAGCGTATTGGCTAATTGTGCTGCTGTGATGAAGGTGGCTTTTCCTAAAGAATACTTTTGGGTTGGTTTTTACATTGTTGATGGCAATGAACTTATTCTTGGTCCGTTTCAGGGCACTCCTGCATGCACACGGATTAAGTATGGACGTGGCGTTTGCGGCTCGGCATGGAAGGAGGGGCGCAGTCTTGTGGTAAACGACGTGGAAGAGTTTCCTGGTCATATAGCGTGTTCGTCGTTGTCAAGATCTGAGATTGTAGTTCCTTTATTTTCTGAAGGAGTTGTTGTAGGAGTGATAGATATTGACAGTACAGAATTCTCCACTTTTAACGATACAGACAGAAAGTACCTTGAGCAGGCTGCAGAAATTATAGCCCCGTTTATGGCAAGGCTTGCAAAATAAAAAATCGGTCATTAGAATTTCTCATTGCTTATAAATGCGAGAAATGCTAATGACAGATTTTGAGTTTAGAATTACTTTATGTATTTCTTTCCGCCAATAATATAAATTCCTTTAGGAAGTGCGGATTTGTCTGTTCCAACGTATGTGCCGTTTATCGTATAGATTCTTTGTGAGTTGGCTTGTATGTTGTTTTGCTCAATGTCCTTGATGTCTGTAGAGTTATCTGTGAAGCCTACTTTCATCTGGCTTGCCTGAACATCCGGTGAGCAGTAGAAGTATGCTCTCATACCCTTCATAGTTGTTCCTGCCTTGGGATGTCTGAATTCTGCGTTAGCGTTAAGGAACAAGTATTGGCTGCTCTCTTCCTTGCTGAAGGTTCTGTTGCTGTATGTACCAATCATGTAGAATGATTCGTCTCCGCTCTGCTCAAGTTCTGGTCCTGTAAGTCTGACATTAGCGAATTGGTCCAATTCTATGTTTTTACCTTTAGGTCTGATAAGGTATGGGCGCCCAGCAACAATCTCTTTTGCATCTTTAAACATCATCACGTCACCCTCCATACGGTCGTATTCGCGGACTTCCGCTTCAACGTTGCATAGTTTTCCGTCAGCTACGCTTAGATTGAAGGGAATGCAGAACGTATTCCACTTATCTGCTACTAATGTTCGTTCAAGTTGGGCATTTATTATTTCTCCCTTATGCGCATATATAATCTGACTGTTATCCGCAGATTCTTTCAGAGTGATGTTGAATATTGGATTGATGTCAATCTGTATTCTGCTGATGTATGCACTTGGAGAAGGATTAATTGCGAATGCGGTTGAAGAGTCAATCTCTCCCGTTACTATATATCCTGTACCCTCCTTTGTGTCTAGTGTACCATATTTATTGGATTTTGTTTTTATTTCTATTCTGTTAACTTCTATTGCTAATCTCATGGGGTCTGATTTAGCTTGATAGTATAATACTTTAACCGTATATCCGTTAGGGGCTTCTATCTTTGGGGATTTAACAACACATTGGCTCTTTACCTCAAGTATGCCATTCTTAGCTCTTGTTTTGCGCCCTTGTTCGATGTACCATTTATAAGAATTTGATAGTGAATCTATAAAATTAGCGTCTTTATTTTTTATGTATGATGATGTACCGAGTTCCCCGAATGAATCGAATTTTGAATCGAATACTATACTTTCTCCTTTATATTGCAGGCGATAGAATGTAGAGCTTGCAGCATAGGTTTCGTTGCCGGCAAAGTTTGCGGATATTACAGTCTCGCCAATTTTGTTTAAGTGTATATTGCCTTCGTTGTCTAATGTTGCCACGTTATCATTGCTGCTACTGTAAGTGATTTCGCCGTTTTCTACAGGAGACAATATTGCCTTTGCACCGGTAAATTTGTTTTCATCGTTCACTTTCACCACGATTGTCTGACGGTCAATACCTTCTTCGAAAGAAAGTTTGGTCGCAATCTTTTGTTTTTCATTTACCTTGATTGTGTATGAGGCGCTGCAAGGGTAGTGGTTGTCGTCACCTGAGTAGGTGGCAGTAATTGTTGTCTCGCCGTATTTGTTAGTGTTATTTATGGTGACTTTGCCGTCGTTGTCCACTGTAGCTATGTCAGTGTTGCTACTTGTATATGAGATTTCGGCATCAGCAATAATTGTGTTGTCAGCATATACATTGGCTTTAGGAGATGCGAAGTCTGTTGTTCCGTAGGTTACGTCGTATGTATTCTTAGCATCTTCTCCGAATAACATCCTTGTTTTTGTCTTTGTTATTATTTCTGAAGATAACTTATATATGTATACAACGTCTGGTCCTCCCAAACTCGGTGACTCGATAAATCCAAACCATCTTGAGGCTTGTACGTAATTCAAGTATTTAGGATGCTTCTTTTCAAATAAGATTCTGGCGTCACCATAATTTGGAGTAAATGATATCGTAGCTTGTGTAGTTTCTGAAATCTTATCACAAAGATTGATGTCTTTGCTGCTTCCTTCTTCTGAAACGTTATTGATGAATTTCCCTTCATTGCTGCGGAAGTTGAATTTATCGTTTGTTTTCACTAACGTAAAACAAGCAGCGTCAGAGTTTGTGTATGCAAGAGTCTTGTCTGCATTTAGAGTTATCTCCGTAGATAAAAGACGCTGACTATTGCTGTTTGTGTTTACTTTTCCGATCATTGCCGTAGAATACTTGGACACAATAATGATATGATCGCCATCCGAAAGATCGTCAACGTTATTAACGATAGTGTATTCTTTTGATTCCGTTGTCTGCGCCTGTACGCATAATGGCAACAGCGATAATAATAACAGGATAACAGAGAATTGTCTGATATTGTTTAACTGTTTCATTTTAGATTTTTTATTGTTGTTTATGTATGTTAGGTTTAAGAGCCAAGCAAAAGTACAAATAATAATCGATACATCTATGTTATAGATGGTATATTTTGTGTATATTTGTATTTTATAATTCCACAATGGAATATATACAGCATTCATGAATGCTATACATTAATATAATATAGAATAGAAATGATAGATTATGATTTGAAAAAGGTGAGAGCCGTGGTCTTTGACGTTGACGGCGTGCTTTCGGCTGAAACCATAACGCTCTCTTCCGAGGGAGAGCCTCTTCGTACGGTGAATATCAAGGACGGCTATGCCATACAGCTGGCGGTACGTCAGGGATTGCATATAGCGATTATAACCGGCGGTAATACCAACGCTGTAAGATTGCGTTACAGCGGTCTTGGCGTGCGCGATATTTATATGAAGGCAAGTGATAAGATGGTGGCTTATGACGACTTGGTGGAGCGATACGGACTGAAGGACGAGGAAGTAATCTATGTAGGTGATGACATCCCTGACTATCAGCTTATGCGTAGAGTGGGTTGTGCCTGTTGTCCGAAGGATGCATGCACAGACATAAAGAGCATAAGCCGTTATGTGAGCGACCGCTGTGGAGGCTATGGCGTAGGACGCGACATCATAGAGCAGGTGTTGAGAGCTAAAGGTCTGTGGATGGACGAAGCTGTGGCATTCGGATGGTAATGCCTGAATATGAGAAAATAGGAACATATAAGAATTAAAAGAAATATACGATGAAAATAGTATTGGCAAGTCATTCGCCACGTCGTCAGGAACTTCTGAAAGGGTTGGGCGTAGACTTTAGTGTGAACGTAATAAACGGTATTGACGAGAGTTATCCTGCTTCGATGCCAAAGGAGGAAGTGGCAGAGCATCTTGCTGTGAAGAAGCATGAGGCATATACGGTTGGAGAAGATGAACTTCTCATTACTGCAGACACCATTGTAGTGGTGGACGATGAAATTCTCGGCAAGCCAAAGGATGCTGCAGATGCGAGGCGCATGCTGCGTACGATTAGTGGCAGAACACACAAGGTCGTTACTGGTGTATGTCTTGCTACGGCAACGGAATGTCGCAGCTTCTCTGTAGCTACTGAGGTGACGTTCAGACAGCTTCGCGACAGCGAGATTGACTATTATGTTGAGCGCTACAAACCTTTCGATAAGGCAGGTGCTTATGGCATTCAGGAATGGATTGGATATGTGGGTGTGGAAGGCATCCGCGGTAGCTATTACAACGTAATGGGATTCCCCGTACAACGTGTGTATGAAGAGATGACTCGCCATTTTGGCCTTAAAATAGCAGAATAAGCTTTGTGATAGGTAAAAACATGTGACATTTTAATATATTTTAGATGCAAGATTTATGCTCTACGCTAATAATTCAGTAATTTTGTGCTTCGAAACGAGGCGGAAGATTGCCTCTTAGTATCGAAATATAAACATATAATAAACAGAATAAGAAATGTCAGAATCTATTGATATTCGACAGCTGAATGCTCGCATAGAGCAGCAGAGCAGTTTCGTAACCAATCTTGTGACAGGCATGAACCAGGTGATTGTCGGTCAGAAACATCTTGTAGAGTCATTGCTGATATCTTTGCTTAGTGACGGTCACATCCTTTTGGAAGGTGTGCCGGGATTGGCAAAGACCCTTGCCATAAAGACCCTTGCTCAACTTATTGACGCCGATTACAGCCGCATACAGTTTACTCCAGACCTCTTGCCGGCTGACGTTATAGGTACGCTTGTATACTCACAGAAGGACGAGAACTTCCACGTGAAGAAGGGACCGGTATTTGCTAACTTCGTACTTGCAGATGAGATCAACCGTGCCCCTGCTAAGGTGCAGAGTGCTTTGCTCGAGGCTATGCAGGAGCATCAGGTGACTATCGGTGACGAGACATTCAGTCTGCCCAACCCGTTCCTCGTTATGGCTACGCAGAACCCGATAGAGCAGGAGGGAACTTACCAGTTGCCTGAGGCTCAGGTAGACCGTTTCATGCTTAAGGTGGTTATCAGCTATCCTTCTTTGGAGGAGGAGAAGCTTATCATCCGCGAGAATCTGCGTGGTGAGAAGAAGAACATTCTGCCTGTGACAACAGCGGAGGAGATTCTTAAGGCTCGTGCCGTTGTAGAGGAAGTGTATATCGACGAGAAGATAGAGCAGTATATTGCTGACATCGTCTTCGCTTCACGTTATCCTGAGAAGTACGGTCTTGGAGAACTTAAGGACCTTATTACTTTCGGAGGTTCGCCTCGTGCCAGCATCAGCCTTGCTAAGGCAGCTCGCGCTTATGCCTTCATTAAGCGTCGAGGATATGTGGTGCCTGAGGACGTTCGCGCTGTGGCCCATGATGTTATGCGTCACCGTATAGGATTGTCATACGAGGCAGAGGCAAGCAATGTCACCAGCGAGGAGATTGTTTCGAAGATTATCAACAAGGTAGAGGTGCCCTAACAACTCCCCGAATAGCTGTTGTATAAGCTATTACATTCAGAAATCGTTATAGAATTCAGAAATCGTTATAGAATTGGAAACGTCTGAGATATTAAAAAAGGTCCGTAAGATAGAGATAAAGACAAGGGGCCTGAGCCAGAACATCTTCGCCGGTCAGTATCATTCCGCTTTCAAGGGAAGAGGAATGGCGTTCGCTGAAGTGCGTGAGTACCAGTTCGGCGACGATGTGCGTGACATTGACTGGAATGTCACGGCGCGATTCCGCAAACCTTATGTGAAGGTTTTTGAGGAGGAACGCGAGTTTACTGTGATGCTCCTTGTGGATGTATCGGGATCGTTGGATTTCGGTACGCGTAGCCGTATGAAGTCAGAAATGGCTACAGAGATTGCTGCTACTATCGCTTATAGCGCCATACAGAATAATGACAAGATTGGAGTGGTGTTCTTCTCGGACCGTATTGAGAAGTATATTCCGCCAAAGAAGGGACGCAAGCACATTCTCTATATCATCCGCGAAATGTTAGACTTCAAACCCGAGAGTCGCAAGACTGACATCGGAGGGGCAATGGAGTTCTTTACCAGAGTGATGAAGCGCCGCACGACGGCGTTCGTGCTGAGCGACTTCTATGACAGACATGACTTCTTCAAGCAGATGCAGATAGCCAATAACAAGCACGACGTTATGGCCATACAAGTGTATGACAAGTGGGCGAAAGCTCTTCCGGATGTCGGATTGGTTAAGGTGGTTGACGCAGAGTCGGGTCATGAGATGTATGTCGATACGAGCAGTAAGAAAGTGAGAGCAGCGCATGCCCGTTATTGGATAGAGCGACAGCAGATGCTGAAAGACACGTTGTCGCGAGCCAATGTCGATTGGGTGTCTGTGGCAACTGACGATGATTATGTTAAGGCGATGATGCATCTCTTCGCCTCAAGAAACTGACAAAACGCATGATGTAATGAGACGCTTACTATTATTATCATACATATTGGTATTCTCCTTTGTTGCTGCCGCTGCACAACAGGCAAGCGTGGTGTCGAAGATTGACTCTGTGTCAATCCTTATAGGACAGCAGGCTCACCTGACGGTAGAGGTTACGGCACGCAAGGGAGCCAATGTTACCTTCCCGCATTTTAAGCGTGCCCAGCAGATGGTGCCTGGAGTGGAAGTAGTGGAGACAAGTCCTGAGAATCGATCTGAGTCAGACGACCAGCTTACTGTCAGCAAGACATTCACTCTTACAAGCTTCGACGGAAAACTGTATGCCATTCCGGGTATGAAGGTAAAGGTGGACGGCAAGGTGTATGCTTCCAATCAGCTGGCGCTTAAGGTGCTGGAATGTGAGGTGGACACGCTTCATCCCGAAAAGTTCTTTCCTCCTAAGGATGTACAGGACAACCCTTTCATGTGGTCAGAATGGAGCCCGCTCTACTGGCTTGGAGTATTGGTGATGCTTGTATCAGCCTTCCTCGCTTATCTTATTCTGCGTCTTAAGCAGAACAAGCCCATCGTGGTGAGAGTACGTGTGGTGAAGAAGATACCTGCACATCAGAAAGCCCTTAATGAGATGACACGCCTCAAGAGTGAGAGCTTCAATACGGCAGAGGAGCAGAAGCTGTATTATACACACTTGACCGAAACGTTGAGAAAGTATATCAGAGAACGCTTCGGATTCAATGCCATGGAGATGACCAGCTCGGAGATAATCGAACAGTTGAAAACGGCTGGTGACAATACGATGATAGACGAATTGCGTGAGCTTTTTGCTACCGCAGACCTTGTGAAGTTTGCCAAGTATTCATCGCTCTTGGGTGAGAAGGATATGAACCTTGTGAATGCCATACAATACATCGACCAGACCAAGCATGACGAACAACCGCAGGAGGAGCGCATCGTGCCGAAGCTGAGCGACGATGACATCAAGACACGAAAGAACCGCATAACCATCAAGACATTAATATGGTGTTGTGCGATTTTGGCAACAGTTCTCGTGATATATATTGCTTATCATGTATACCTGCTTACACTTTAGCAGGATGATGCATAAGAATATGGATATGTAAGAAAAAGGAAATAATGGAATTTGCTAATAAAGAATATTTCGCACTTCTCTTGCTGCTTGTGCCCTACGTTGTCTGGTTTCTGCTTTTCCGTAAGAAGAGCGAACCAACTATGCGTGTTTCGAGCACAGAGGCTTACCGCTTTGCACCGAAGAGCTGGCGTCAAAGGATTGTGCATTTGCCGATAGTGTTGCGATGCCTTTGCTTTGTGGCATTGGTATGCGTGTTGGCACGTCCGCAAACCCATAACGCTTGGGACAACAAGTCGGTGGAGGGCATAGACATAATGATGGCTATGGACGTATCGACTTCAATGTTGGCTGAGGACCTAAAGCCCAACCGTCTGGAGGCAGCGAAGAATGTAGCTGCTGAGTTTATTGCCGGACGTCCCAATGACAACATAGGTCTGACCATATTTGCCGGAGAGTCGTTCACGCAATGTCCTATGACTACCGACCATGCCTCGCTCTTGAGCTTGTTGGGATCAGTGCGTACGGATATTGCTGCGCGTGGTATCATTTCCGACGGTACTGCCATAGGTATGGGACTTGCCAATGCCGTTTCGCGACTGAAGAGTTTGAAGGCTAAGAGTAAGGTGATTATCCTTCTTACTGATGGTAGCAATAACATGGGCGACATCTCGCCGATGACAAGTGCGGAGATAGCCAAGAGCATGGGTATAAGAGTGTATACGATTGCTGTCGGTACCAACAAGGTGGCACCTTATCCAGTACCAGTTGCGGGTGGCGTACAGTATGTCAATATGCCCGTGGAAATCGATACCAAGACTTTGGCTGATATTGCTGCGACTACAGACGGTAGCGCTTACCGCGCCACCAACAACCGTGAGCTTTCGCAGATTTATAAAGACATCGACCAGTTAGAGAAAACAAAGATGGACGTAAAGCGTTTTTCAAAGCGTTATGAGGCATATATGCCGTTCGCATTAGCGGCTTTCGTTCTTCTTCTCTCTGAAATCTTACTCAGAGTGACTGTGTTACGTAGAATACCTTAAAGGAATAGTTTGAACATGTTTAAGTTTGAAGACCCTTCTTATCTTTGGCTGTTGTGCCTCGTACCATGTTTCGTGGTATTGAGGTATTATGGTCTGTGGCGCCGACATCGCAAGCTGCGTAAGATAGGAGACAAGGAATTGTTGAAGAGCCTCATGCCAGACGCCTCATCGGTTAGACTGGCATGTAAGTTCTGGATTTTAATGGCAGTGGTGGCGCTTATCATAGTTGTCCTTGCTCGTCCGCAGATGGGAGCAAAGGTGGCTGATGACAAGCGACAGGGCATCGAGACCATTATAGCTATAGATATCAGTAACTCAATGTTGGCGCAAGACGTTGTGCCTTCGCGATTGGATAAGAGCAAGATGCTTGTTGAGAATCTGGTTGACCATTTCACGGATGACAAGATAGGCATTGTGGTATTTGCCGGTGATGCCTTTGTACAGCTTCCGATAACAAATGATTATGTGTCAGCCAAGATGTTCTTACAAAATCTTGACCCTTCACTTATCGCCACTCAAGGTACCGACATCGCTCGTGCCATCAATCTTTCGGCAAGCAGTTTCACGCAACAGCAGAAAGTTGGAAGAGCCATAATCCTCATAACCGATGGCGAAGATCATGAAGGTGGTGCGGAAGAGGCAGCAAAAGCCGCAGCCAAGAAAGGCATAAATGTCTTTATCCTTGGTGTCGGTGATCCTAAGGGTGCTCCCATACCTGTGGGTGGAGGAGAATATCTGAAGGACAACAACGGTCAGGTGGTAATGTCTGCCCTCAACGAGGAAATGTGTCGTGCAGTGGCAAAAGCAGGAAGCGGAACATACATACATGTTGACAATTCAAACGACGCTCAGGAAAAGCTCAACTCAGAATTATCAAAGCTTCAGAAGGGGGAAACAGGTGGCGCTACATACAGCAATTACGCCGAGCAATTCCAGATTTTTGCCCTCTTGGCTTTATTGTTCTTGGTTTTGGATGCATGCATCCTTGAGGTGAAGAATCCACGATGGAGAAATGTGCGTCTCTTTAGAAAGAGGAGAATATAAAATAAGAATACAACCGAAGATGAACAGATTATTATTCCTGGTGTTGTTTGCCATGACATCGCTAATGTCCTTGGCGCAGGCAGACCGCCAATATATACGCTATGGAAACAGACATTTCCACCAGCAGAACTTTGTGAAGGCTGAGGCGGAGTACAGAAAGTCGCTCTCTGTAAATCCTGAGAATCCTCAAGCCCTCTACAACCTTGGCTGTGCGCTTATGATGCAGAAGAAAGACTCGGCTGCCGTTCAGCAGTTTGAGAAGGCTGCAAGAGTGGAGAAGGCAAGGATGAGAAAGGCAAAGATATATCATAATATCGGATATGTATGTCAGAGCAACAAGCTGTATGGCGATGCCATAAAGGCGTATAAGGAAAGTCTGCGAAACAATCCTTCGGATGACGAAACGCGATATAACCTTGCTTTGTGTAAGAGGTTGGAGAAGAAAAATCAAAACAAGAATAAGAATCAGAATAAGAAGAATCAACAAAACAAAGACAAGGAAAAGAAGAAAGAGGACAACAAGAAGGATCGGAACCAGAATAAGAATGACCAGCAGAAGCAGAATAGCCAGGAGCGTATGAGTAAGGACAACGCCGAACAACTGCTTAATGCTGCCATGCAGAACGAGCAACAGACGCAGCGTCGCATAAAGGAAGCCATGAGGCGTCAGAAGAGTAAGAAGCTGGACAAGAACTGGTAAACGAAAGAAATCAATAACATATTAGGCATTTGTGCTGTAAACGTGAATAAAGAATAGAATGAAAAAGGCATATATATTGCTTCTCTTTGTAATGGTGTGCGTATTGACCGTCAATGCGCAGGTTATCTCTGTGTCGGCACCTTCCAAGGTGTCTGCGGGAGAAAACTTCAGACTGTCGTTTACCATCAATACGGACGACGTGGATGACTTCAGGGCTGGATCCATTCCTTCCGGTCTTGAGGTTATAGCTGGCCCGTACACATCGCAGCAGTCGAGCTATCAGATTGTGAACGGCCATACCAGCCGTTCGTCTTCCATAACATTCACATACACATTATATGCCGATAAGCCAGGAACATATACTGTCTCAGGAGCTAAGGCACGTGTCGGAGGCAAGACAATAGCTTCGCATCATGTAACCATCAAGGTCGGAGCGGGCTCTCGTCATGGCAATGGTGCCCCGCAGATGCACGAAGATGCCGAGCCAAGGATGAGTTCTTCAGGCAAGATTAGTGCTAATGATCTCTTTGTGAAGGTTAGCGCCAGCAAACGTCGTTTTTGTGAGCAGGAACCAGTACTCCTTACGTATAAGGTTTATACTCTTGTAGACCTTACTTCTTTGGACGGCAAGATGCCTGACTTGAAGGGATTCCATACGCAGGAAGTGCCGCTTCCTCAGCAGAAGAGTTTCCATCTTGAGAAAGTAAACGGCAAGAATTATCGTTGCGTAACATGGAGCCAGTATGTAATGTTCCCGCAGATGACCGGCAAACTCTCCATACCAAGCATCACATTCAAGGGAATCGTGGTGCAGCGAAACAATTCTGTGGACCCGTTTGAAGCATTCTTTAATGGTGGTTCGGGTTATGTAGAGGTGAAGCGCAATATTGTGGCTCCTGGAATAGACATCCAGGTGGATCCGCTTCCAAAACGCCCTGTCGACTTCTCAGGTGGAGTGGGACACTTCACAATCTCTGCCCAGCTCAATCATAAGACGGTCAAGGAAGGAGAGCCTCTTACTCTCCGTGTGGTAGTAGGCGGAATCGGCAATCTTAAGCTTATCAAGCAGCCGGTGGTTGATTTCCCGAAAGACTTCGACCGTTATGACCCGAAGGTGTCTGACAAGACTAAGCTTACGGCCAACGGTATAGAGGGTAATATGATTTACGACTATCTTGTTGTGCCCCGCAACCGAGGCGACTATACCATTCCAGCCGTATCGCTTACTTACTACGATACATCTACTAATAGCTATAAGACAATAAAGACCCAGCCCTTGCAGGTGAAGATTGAGAAGGGTGACGGTAATAAGACCACCGTGGACGATTTCTCTGATCAGCCGAAGGATATTAAGCCGATAAAGACGAGTGACGAAGACGTGGTCGGCGTTTACACCTCGTTTGTGGGAAGCGGTAGTTACTGGCTTTGGTTGGTTCTCCCGTTCGTAGTGTTCGTTGCCGTTCTTGTTGTGTTCCGCAAGCGTGCTCTTGACAGTGCCAATATCGTGGCGTCTAAGCAGAAGCGTGCCACAAAGGTGGCAACCAAGCGCCTTAAGACAGCTTACCGTCTTATGAAGGCAGGCCGTTCAGGCGAGTTCTATGATGAAGTGCTCCGTGCTTTGTGGGGCTACGTGGGTGACCGTATGAATATGCCGGTGGAGAGTCTTTCTCGCGAAAATGTGGTTGAGGCTTTCGAAGCACGAAACGTACAGAAGGAGACAACAGAGAAATTCGTGCATGCTTTGGATGAATGCGAGTTTGAGCGTTATTCACCAGGCGACCCTGCCGGTAACATGAACAAGACATACGAATCTGCTATGATTGCAATAATGGACATTGAGAATACTATAAAGACAGCTAAGAAGAAGGTGGTAGCGCCTGTGCTCCTTGCTCTCATCACGCTTCTCTTTGCTGCGACTACAGCAACAGCTGCTCCTGCTAAGGTTGCAATTACCAAGGTTGATGCAGATAAGGAATATGCCAAGGGCAATTATCTGCAGGCTTCGAAGGATTATTCTGACTTGCTGAAAGTGGGTGAGAGCGTAGAGTTGTATTATAACTTGGGCAACTGCTATTATCGTCTTGGAAACATCACCAAGTCGATTATCGCTTACGAGAAGGCACATCGTCTTTCGCCGTCTGACCGCGACGTAACCTTCAATCTGGAGTTTGTACGTGAGAAGACTATTGACAAGATAGAGCGTCAGGAGAAGAACTTCTTCTCTGCAGGATATACGATGCTTCAGAATCTTATGGACATGGACGCTTGGGCATGCTTGTCAATCGTAGCTTTCTTCGTATGTCTCGGTATGGCTATGCTTTTCTTGTTAGGCCGTGACGAGTGGATGCGCAAGCTTGGCTTTTACGTAGCCTTGCTGTCAGTCTTTGTCTTTGTCTTCTCCACATTGTTCGCATGGCAGCAGAAGCATAACTTCGATGCTCGTGATAGAGCAGTGGTAGTGGCTCCGTCGGCAAGTGTGAAGCTGACCCCATCAGACAGTAGCGCCGATGCTGTCGTAGTGCATGAAGGAACTGCAGTCCAGATTGTAGACCGCACTATGTCCGACTGGTACTCTGTAAAGCTCGACGACGGTAAAGAGGGTTGGCTGAAGCGCAACTCTTTGGAGATCATTTAGTTATTTATAAAGGAATAGAATACTTAAATATATAAGTAAATTGATAGACTCTCAGACCATAATTGATTTAGACCGCGAATTGCTGTTGTTCCTCAATGGTAGCGATTCGGTGTTCCTTGATGGGTGGATGGCATGTCTTACCCATGGCTTGACGTGGGTTCCACTTTACGTGGCGCTTCTATATCTAGTCATAAAAAACAACGAGTCAGTGGCGCAGATACTTTTGGTAATAGGATGCTCCGCAGCTTGTGTGTTGTTGGCAGATGTCACGGCAGACATTATTGTTAAGCCTTTGGTGGCAAGACCCCGTCCTTGCAATGAGCCTCAGATAAGCGAAATGGTACATTTCGTTTCTGGATTGAGGAGCATGGACTATAGCTTCTTCTCGGCACATGCGGCTAATACCATCTCCATAGCAGTATTTTTCTGTCTTCTTGTGCGTAGCAAGGTGCTGGGTACGACGTTGGTGGTATGGTCGCTTGTAAATGGATATACGAGAATTTACCTCGGACTGCATTATCCCTTTGATGTCCTTACAGGACTGGCATGGGGAACAGTGGTAGGCTTTCTCGTCTATTGGCTTTACACGTTACTTTACAAGCGTCTTTCGTCCGTCAACAACTATGTGTCAACTCAATACACATCCACGGGCTACAGCTTGGACGATGTCGACATAGTGGAGCTGGTATTCTTCCTTACAATTATATATACTATTATACGTGCTGTTATTATTTACTAAAGAAAATGGATACAAAACACATACAAATAAAGAATTTTAACTATAATCTTCCTGACGAGCGCATAGCTAAGTTTCCGCTTGCAAAGCGTGACAATAGCAAGTTGCTGCTCTATCGTCATGGAGAAGTGACGGAGGACGTTTTTCACAATATAGCGCAATATCTTCCTAAGGGCGCTCTTATGGTATTCAATAATACCAAGGTGATTCAGGCACGCCTTCATTTCCGTAAGGAGACAGGAGCCTTGATAGAGGTATTCCTTCTCGAACCGTATATGCCAGCTGACTATGAGCAGATGTTCCAGACCACTGGTCATTGCTCATGGCTCTGCATGATTGGCAATCTGAAGAAGTGGAAGGAAGGAACTTTGAAGCGCACTTTCGACGTGAAGGGCAAAGAGGTTACTCTTGTAGCTGAGCGTAAGGAAGACGTACATAAGAGTTATCGTGTAGACTTCTCATGGGACGCTTCTGATGTATCGTGGGCAGAATTGCTTGATGCAGTCGGCGAACTCCCAATCCCACCTTACCTTAACCGTGAGACGCAGGAAAGCGACAAGACCACATACCAGACTGTCTACTCAAAGATAAAGGGTTCGGTAGCAGCTCCGACAGCCGGTCTTCATTTCACGCCGGAGGTACTTGCCGACATCGACCGTCATGGAATAGACCGTGAAGAGTTGACGCTCCATGTTGGCGCTGGAACTTTCAAGCCAGTCAAGTCTGAGGAAATACAGGATCATGAGATGCATACTGAGTATATTTGTGTTCATCGCCAGACCCTCGAAAAGCTTATCCGTCATGAAGCTAAGGCAATAGCCGTAGGCACCACAAGCGTGCGCACACTTGAGAGCCTATATTATATAGGTGTGAAGTTGGAAAAAACTCTTGACCTTTCCGAGGAAGAACTCCACGTATGCCAATGGGAGCCTTACGAGAATGCCGTAGCCAAGCCCATTACGCCCATCAAGGCAATAGAGAACATATTGGCGTATCTTGACAAGCACGGGTTGAGCGCTTTGCATGCCAGTACTCAGATAATCATAGCTCCAGGTTATGAGTATAATATTGTGAAGATGCTGGTAACCAATTTCCATCAGCCGCAGAGCACCTTGCTGCTTCTCGTAAGTGCATTCGTACATGGTGATTGGCGCAAAATCTATGATTATGCTCTGGCACACGATTTCCGCTTCCTGAGCTATGGTGACAGCTCTCTGCTGATACCGTAATGTCAAGGAGATAGCGGCTAAACAAATAAATAACATAACGAAACGTAAGAAAAATGAAGATAGGAGATAAAGTCCAGTTTCTTAGTGAGATTGGAGGAGGCATTATAGCAGGATTTAAGGGTAAGGACATTGCCCTTGTGGAGGATGAGGACGGCTTTCAGATTCCTACCCCCATATCAGACCTTGTAGTTACCAGTACAGGCGACGAATATTCTTCATCCAAGGTAGTGGCTAAGAAGGGTGGGGCAGAAGCTGAGGATGCAAATGCTGACCCCGACTCGTTCTCTATGTCCGTAAAGGCTAAGATGAATGCTTATGATGAGGAGGCAGAAGCCTATGAGGAAGAATATGATGCTGCCGACCGTGAGGTTACATACAAGGCTCCCGTTCAGGAGCGCAAGGGTGGCAACAAGCTCAACGTGCATTACGCATTCGTGCCCAAAGACGTAAAGAACTTTACGAAGACCGACTTCGACTGCTATCTTGTAAACGACAGTAATTATTACGTACGCTTCCTCTATATGAGTGTGGAAGGCGCCGAATATACCTTGAGAGCAGAAGGCGAACTCGAGCCTAACACAAAACTTTATCTTGAGACCTTCTCACTCGACCAGCTTAACGAGATAAGCCGCATCCGCTTGCAGATGCTTTCTTTTAAGCGCGACAAGACCTTTGTAGCTCGTCCTGTATGCGACGTGCTGTTCAAGGTGGACAAGGTGAAGTTCTTCAAGCTCCACACGTTCCAGGACAATGAGTTCTTCGAGTCACCAGCTTTGCTCTATCAGATTGTGAAGGACGATGAGGTGGCTCAGCTCAAGCCCATCGATGCAGACAAGCTCGTCTATACCGAGGAAGAGGAAGAAGCAGGTAAGAAGCAGGGATCATTGGCAAGCGAAGTGTCGTATAAGAAACTGAAGGGACTGGAGTCGCTCAATACTTCGTCACATGCCAAGGCATCCAAGAGTTCCAACGATGATCTGCTGGTTGTCGACCTTCATGCAGAAGAACTGCTCGAGACCACAGCAGGCATGGGCAATGCGGACATCCTCAACTATCAGCTGGATTATTTCCGTCGCATCCTTGAGGAAAACAAGGCCAACAAAGGCAAGCGTATCGTCTTCATCCACGGTAAGGGAGAAGGCGTGCTCCGTCATGCCTTGGTGAACGAGCTGCGTTATCGTTACAAGAACTATCGTTATCAGGATGCTTCGTTCCAGGAGTATGGTTATGGAGCCACTCAGGTGACAATACGTTAACATTGTATCTATCAACAAAATATAATACCTAAAAGCAAAACTGATTTTTATGAATTACGGTTTCATCACGGTTGCCTCGGCAATTCCTTCTGTAAGGGTTGCTGACGTAGATTACAATATCGAGCAAATAGAGAAACTTGTAGCTCAGGCTGACGAAAAGGGTGTGGAGATAATGGTGTTCCCCGAACTTTCTGTTACGGGTTACACATGCCAGGATCTCTTTGCTCAGCAGAGTCTTGTGGAAGGAGCAGAGAATGCAGTCCTTCATCTGCTTGACGTGTCGCGTAAGCTGGATGTCATTACCATCATCGGCGTACCCGTATGTATCGGTACCGGACTCTATAATTGTGCCGTAGTATGTCAGCATGGTACTGTCCTTGGCATTGTTCCCAAGCGATTCCTGCCCAACTATTCCGAGTTCTATGAGCAGCGCTGGTTTGTCTCTGGCGATGACATGGCAGAGCCGGAGGAAATACGTTACGCAGGCAATAAGGTGACAGTCCTTCCCGGAAACCACATCTTCCAAACCAGCGACGGCGTGAAGTTCGGCATCGAGCTTTGCGAGGACGTATGGTCGCCCGTACCACCATCCAACAGTCTTGCCCTTGCCGGAGCAGACATCATCTTCAATCTTTCCGCTACTGACGAGATGTTGGGCAAGAACGCTTACCTGAAGCGCCTCCTCGCTCAGCAGAGCGCTCGCCTTATTTCAGGCTACGTTTACAGCTCTTGCGGATTCGGCGAGAGCACGCAGGACTTGGTTTACGGAGGAAACGCCTATATATATGAGAAAGGAAAGCTCATAGCCGAGTCGGAACGATTCTCTTTGGACGAGCAGCTGGTAGTAAGCCAGATTGACGTGGAGAAGCTCCGCACTATGCGCCGTAAGAACACTACATACCAGCACGCACAGCGTGGTGTCAAGTCTGTAGTCACTCAAGCCGAACCCATCGAGCAGCGTCCATTCACTCTTCTGCGCCACATCAATCCTCTGCCCTTCGTTCCGAGTTCAGATATGATGCACGAGGCGTGCGACGAGATATTCTCCATCCAGGTGAGCGGTCTGGCAAAGCGTCTCGTCCATACCCACAGCAAGACTGTGGTCCTTGGCATAAGCGGCGGACTTGATTCCACTCTTGCCCTCCTCGTATGTGCCATGACCTTCGACAAGCTTGGCTACGACCGTAAGGGAATAGTAGGCGTCACGATGCCCGGATTCGGCACCACAGACCGTACCTATAATAATGCCATATCGCTTATGCAGAGCCTTGGCATCACCATACGCGAGATAAGCATCTGTAAGAGTGTGGAGCAGCATTTCCTCGACATCGATCATGACATCAACGTACATGACGTGACATACGAGAACGGTCAGGCTCGTGAGCGCACTCAGATACTCATGGACCTCAGCAATCAGCTTGGAGGACTTGTGGTCGGTACTGGCGACCTTAGCGAGCTTGCATTGGGATGGGCCACGTACAATGGTGACCATATGTCTATGTATGGTGTCAATGCCGGTCTGCCCAAGACCTTCATCCGTCATCTTGTGGCTTATGTGGCAGAAAACTTAGTGGACGACAAGTCGCGCAAAACCTTGCTTGACATCATCGACACGCCCATCAGCCCCGAGCTAATTCCCGCAGACGAGAACGGCGACATAAAGCAGAAGACAGAAGACCTCGTGGGACCATACGAGTTACACGACTTCTTCATCTATCACTTCATGAGTTACGGCTATAAGCCAGGCAAGCTTTATATGCTTGCCCGCCATGCTTTTGACGAGGCACAATATCCGGACGATGTGATAAAGCATTGGCTGAAGGTGTTCCTCCGCCGTTTCTTCAATCAGCAGTTCAAGCGTTCCTGCTTGCCTGACGGACCGAAGGTGGGAAGCGTTAATCTCAGTCCGAGAGGCGACTGGCGTATGCCGTCAGACGCAATGAGTACATTATGGTTGTCAGAGTGTGAAAATCTTTAATTGTGTTCGGTAGTAAGGCAATATGGGAAAAGATTCTAATGAAAAAAAGGCACCAGCATATCTTACCAAGATTTCGAGCGAAACTTTCGATAAGCTGAAAGAACAACTCCTGCAGCTGATGGTCGTGGAGAAAAAATACCGCGACCGACATTTCACGGCCAAGAAACTGGCTGAGGCTTTGCATACGAACACAAGGTATGTTTCCATCGTACTAAATGTGCGCTATCATCTCAACTATTCGCAGTTTGTCAATCGTCTGCGCATAGAAGAGGCGATGGCTCTGCTTGCGGACAAGCGCTATGCTGGCTTGCGTATGGACGAAATATCGGATATGGTGGGATTTGCTAACAGACAGTCGTTCTACCGCGCGTTCCAACTCTCCACGGGAGTGACGCCGCGGCAGTATCAGGCCAATTATATTCAACCTTAAAAATAAATGGCAGAAACATTTAAATTCACAGATGAGCGTTTTGCTGACATTCAGATGCTCCGCTATCGTCTTGACGGTTTCGAAGATCTGACATTAAAGCAGAAACTATATATATATTATCTTGCCAAGGCCACATTATGCGGTCGTGACATCGTAACCGACCAGTTCGGTCGTCACAATCTTCTTATCAGGAAGACCTTGGAGGCTGTGTATGAGAACTTCGTGGGCGACCGCACGTCGCACGATTTCCAATCTATGACGGTCTATCTGAAGCGTGTGTGGTTCTCCAACGGCATCCATCATCATTATGGATGCGAGAAGTTTGTCCCCGACTTCTCCGAGCCATTCTTCATCGAAGCCGTACGTCAGGTCGGAGCCGACAAGCTGCCGCTTGCCGAAGGACAGACCGTGGACAGCCTCTTGGATGAGCTGTGCCCCGTAATCTTCAATCCTTCCGTACAGGCAAAGCGCGTAAATCAGAAGGACGGCGATGACCTTGTCAAGACTTCTGCATGCAACTATTATGAAAATCTCTCGCAGAAGGAGGTGGAGGATTTCTATGCCTCTATGCGCAATCCAGAGGACCTGACTCCGATTTCCTATGGATTAAATTCCACTTTGCGAAAGCATGCCGACGGCACCATCCACGAGGACGTATGGAAAGAAGGCGGACTTTACGGACATGCCATCAAGCACATCGTCAATTGGCTGGAGAAGGCAGCAGAAGTGGCTGAAAACCCGCAGCAGACAAAAATCATAAATCTGCTCATCAGTTATTATCGTACAGGCAACCTCCACGTCTTCGACCAGTATTCCATAGAGTGGCTCAAGGAGCAGGAAGGCCGCATCGACTTCATCAACGGCTTCATCGAGGTGTATGGCGACCCGCTTGGCATCAAGGCTTCGTGGGAAGGCATCGTCACGTACAAGGACCTTGTAGCCACACGCCGCACCCAGACCATCAGCCAGAACGCACAATGGTTTGAAGACCATTCGCCCGTTGACCCGCGCTTCCGCAAGACCAAGGTGGTGGGCGTTACTGCTAATGTGGTCTGCTCAGCCATGCTTGGTGGCGACGAATATCCCTCCACTGCCATTGGCATAAATCTTCCTAATGCTGACTGGATAAGGGCAAGCCACGGATCGAAGAGCATCACTATCGGCAATCTTACGCACGCTTACAATCAGGCGGCACGTGGCAACGGCTTCCTTGACGAATACGTCATCGACGACGCCACACGTGCTCTCATTCTGAAGTACGGCGACCTTTGCGACGATCTCCATACCGACCTTCATGAGTGTCTCGGTCATGGATCGGGACAACTGCTCCCTGGAGTGTCAGCTGACGCCCTTGGAGCCTATGGCAGCACCATAGAGGAAGCCCGTGCCGACCTCTTCGGACTTTATTATATTGCAGACGCCAAACTCGTGGAATTAGGTCTTGTGCCTGACGCCGATGCTTATCGTTCGCAATACTACACCTATCTTATGAACGGTCTGATGACTCAGCTGACGCGCATCAAGCCCGGACATGAAATAGAGGAGGCACATATGCGCAACCGTGCGCTGGTGGCAAGATGGACTCTCGCCAACTATCCCTCGGCTCTTTCGTTGACCCAAAGGGACGGCAAGACATATCTCCAGTTGAATGATTACGAACTCCTTCGTCAGGCTTTCGCCACTCTTCTTGCCGAAATACAGCGCATAAAGAGCGAGGGCGACTTCGACGGGGCACGTAGCATGGTGGAGCAGTATGCCATACACGTCGATTCTGTTCTCCACGAAGAGATGCTGGAGCGCTATGCCAAGTTGGGAATAGCCCCATACAAGGGATTCCTCAATCCGCACATGACCCTCGCACAGTCAGCCGACGGCACCATAACGGATGTCCGTCTCGACTATTCAGAAACATATGAACACCAGATGCTCAGATATTCCTCTGAGTACGGTTATCTCTAAAACAGCAACAAAGACCATAAAATGGATAATAACGAAAAGCTGAAGGCCATCAAGAGGTCGTTCCGTCTGTTTATGAACGGAGTGACATCGCAGTCAATGCGTGAGAAGGGCCTCGACTATAAAATAAATTGGGGAATATCCCAACCCGACCTTCGACGCATAGCCTCCTCCTACGACAAGGACATGGAGCTGGCTGACATGCTGTGGGTGGAGAAGATAAGGGAATGTCGCATGCTTGCCACACTTCTCTGCCCTGCGGAAGAGATGACTGTGGAGAAGGCTGTAGAATGGTCCGCATCCGTCGACTCCATTGAGTTGGCGGAGTTTCTTGCGTTCAATCTTTTCCAGCATATTGAGGGAGCCGACCGCTTGGTGAAGCCTCTTCTCGATGCCGACAATAAGTGTCTCCATATCTGCGCTTACCATCTCGCCACACGCTTGCTCAAGCAGCGTAAGCCGCTCGATGCAGAAGCTTATGCAGCCTTGCTCGGAAGTGCAGAAGCCGACTTCCGTCAGGTAGACCGACACGTGGTTCATGCCATGGTCAACTGCCTGGACTATATCACGGGAAGCGACAGCCCCTATGCCGAACATACAGCCAGACTGCTGAAAGAGTTCGGTTTGGATGCTTTTTAGGCTATCTATTTGGATACTTTCTTAAAATAATGTAACTTTGCATTTAAATGAAAGATGACGTCAAGGAAGTGGTTCGGTCAGTACTGACTGATTACATCGAAACCAACCATTGCCGGAAGACACCCGAGCGTTTTGCTGTGCTTGACGCCGCATACAGCCTTGGAGGATTCTTCAGAACGGAAGACTTGGTGGAGGAGTTGGCGCAGCGCAATTTTCATGTAAGCCGCGGCACGCTATTCAATTCGCTTCGTCTCTTCGTCGAGCTGCGTCTTCTAATACGCCACCGCTTTCAGAACGGCACCCGTTATGAGGCGTGCTATAAGAACGAGAGCCATTGCCACCAGATCTGCACAGTATGCGGCAAGGCCATAGACGTGGACATACCAGGCATTTCAGACCTCCTGCAGGACGCCAAGATGCGCCGCTTCCGTAAAGACCGCTATGCGCTCTACATTTACGGAGTGTGCTCAGCCTGCCAGCTGAAGGAAAAGCGTAAGCGGGTGGCAATAAAGAACGAAAACAAAAAATAACCGAATCAAAACATTTGATTTTTTATGAATAAAGGAAAAGTAGATGTCCTCCTCGGTCTCCAATGGGGCGATGAGGGAAAGGGAAAGGTCGTAGACGTCCTTACTCCGAAGTATGATGTAATTGCTCGTTTTCAGGGAGGTCCTAACGCAGGACATACCTTGGAGTTCGAAGGCCAGAAGTACGTGTTGCGCAGCATCCCCTCTGGCATTTTCCAGGGTGGTAAGGTCAACATTATAGGTAACGGCGTGGTTCTCGCTCCGGACCTCTTCATGGCAGAGGCAAAGGATTTGGAGAAGAGCGGTCACGACCTCAAGGAGCGCCTCCACATCTCAAAGAAGGCACATCTTATCATGCCTACACATCGCGTGCTCGATGCAGCCATCGAGGCTTCAAAGGGAAAGAACAAGGTGGGCACCACTGGTAAGGGCATCGGTCCTACTTATACTGACAAGGTAAGCCGTACCGGTCTGCGTGTGGGCGATATCCTCGAAAACTTCCAGGAGAAGTATGAGGCACACAAGGCAGCACACCTCAAGCAGATTGCAGCCCTCGGCTATACTGACTTCGATATCACAGAGGTGGAGAAGACATGGATGGAAGGCATCGAGTATATCAAGCAGTTCCACATCGTGGACAGCGAGCACGAGATCAACAAGATTCTCCGTTCTGGCAAGGACGTACTTTGCGAGGGAGCACAGGGCACAATGCTCGATGTAGACTTCGGCTCATATCCCTTCGTCACTTCTTCCAACACAATCTGCGCAGGCGCTTGCATCGGTCTCGGCATCGGTCCTAACCGCATCGGCAACGTCTACGGTATCATGAAGGCATACTGCACACGCGTGGGTGCTGGTCCTTTCCCCACAGAGCTCTTCGATGCTACTGGCAGCAAGATTCGCGACCTCGGTCACGAGTATGGCGCTGTGACAGGACGTGAGCGCAGATGCGGATGGTGCGACCTCGTACAGCTCAAGTACTCTATCATGATTAATGGCGTTACAGAGCTTATCATGATGAAGAGCGACGTGCTCGACACATTCCCCACCATCAAGGCATGCGTGGCTTACAAGCTGCAGGACGGAACGCAGACCACAGACCTTCCTTACGAGCTGGAGGGCGTAGAGCCTATCTACAAGGAGTTTAAGGGATGGAACGTGGATATGACATCATTCACATCTGAGGACCAGTTCCCCGCAGAGTTCAAGGCTTACATCGACTTCCTTGAGGAATATCTCGAGACTCCTATACGCATTGTCTCAATCGGTCCGGACCGCGAGCAGACAATCGTACGCAAGTAACATCTAAGACATTATATGGCAAAAACAAGCATACCAAAAGGTACGCGCGACTTCTCTCCTGAGGAGATGGCGAAGCGTAACTACATCTTCGACACCATACGTGGCGTATACGCTCTGTACGGATTCCAGCAGATCGAGACTCCTGCCATGGAAACTCTGCAGACCCTCTTGGGCAAGTATGGTGAAGAGGGCGACAAACTGTTGTTTAAGATTCTCAATTCCGGCGACTATCTCTCAAAGATAGACGACGAGCAGCTGCTTCAGCGCGACTCTCTTCACCTTGCCTCAAAGCTCTGTGAGAAGGGACTCCGTTATGACCTTACCGTGCCTTTCGCACGCTATGTTGTACAGCATAGAGAGGAGATACAGCTGCCTTTCCGTCGCTTCCAGATTCAGCCCGTGTGGCGTGCAGACCGTCCGCAGAAGGGCAGATACCGTGAGTTCTATCAGTGTGATGCTGACGTAGTGGGATCTAACTCGCTCCTTAACGAGGTGGAGCTCATCCAGATTATGGACACGGTATTCACCAAGTTCGGAATACGCGTGGCAATCAAGATCAATAACCGCAAGATTCTTACCGGAATAGCTGAGGTTATCGGTGAGGCTGAGAAGATTGTGGACATCACGGTGGCTATTGACAAGCTGGACAAGATCGGACTGGACGGCGTAAACGCTGAGTTGCGTTCCAACGGCATTTCTGATGAGGCTGTGGAGAAGCTCCAGCCGATTATCGCCATGACCGGCACCAACGAGGAGAAGCTTCAGGTTATTGCAGATCTGCTTGCTTCTTCAGAGACAGGTATGAAGGGAGTGGAGGAGACACGCTTCATCCTTGAGAAGGCTGCCAAGTGCGGCATCCGCAATACTCTTGAGCTAGACCTTACACTCGCTCGTGGTCTTAACTATTACACGGGAGCCATCTTTGAGGTTAAGGCGCTCGACTATGCCATCGGTTCGATTACTGGTGGTGGACGCTATGACAATCTTACTGGCATCTTCGGAATGCCTGGACTTAGCGGAGTGGGCATCTCGTTCGGTGCAGACCGCATCTACGACGTGCTTTGCGGCCTTGATCTTTATCCCGAGCAGACCACATGCGGCACTCAGGTGCTTTTCATCAACTTCGGCGAGGCTGAGGCTGACTATTGCCTGCCGATGCTCGGAAAGTGTCGTGAGGAAGGCATTCGTGCCGAAATCTATCCGGACAGCGCGAAGATGAAGAAGCAGATGGCTTATGCCAACTCGAAGAACATCCCCTTCGTGGTGCTTGCTGGCGAGTCGGAGATTGCCGACAACAAGTTCACTCTCAAGAACATGACCACAGGCGAACAGAAGCTTGTAATAGCAGACGAGCTTGTTGAGGCTGTGAAGTAACCATACTTTTTTATTGCGTTGTGGATTTGACGCAGATAATGACTGACAAAGCGGAAACGTGTCAAGATAGGAGTCGAGGAATTCCATTTTGATGTGTTTCCGTTTTTTGTGTTCCTGCTATTCATTGGTTGTTGGGCGTCTTAGTTAAACAATTTGATTGTGCTGCAAAGTTAGTATATATGTTCCAACGTTGCAGTAGTTGTCCCCTGTGGCATGTAAAGTTGTCCTCCATGACGTGAAAAGTGGCGCTGCGCAAATTGCTAACTCCTAATTCATCTTGTCATCTTGTCATTTTGTCATTTTGTCAAAATGAAAAAGCGAAAGTGCTTGTCAGACTCCTATAGTATAATATATAAAAATATATATTATTCTATAGAGCCAAATAACCAACACTCAGAGAATGATTTTGACAAAATGACAAAATGACCAAATGACAAGATTGTGTTCTTGTTTATTCGTGATGATAGCTCTCGCCCTTAATGATGGTGCAGGCACGATAGAGCTGTTCGGTGAATATTAGGCGGACCATCTGGTGTGAGAAGGTCATGCGTGAGAGCGATATCTTCTCGTTGGCACGCTGATATACGGCGTCAGAGAAGCCGTAGGGACCTCCGATGACGAAGACCAATCGGCGTGCGGTCTGCATCTTCTTCTGCAGCCAGGCAGCCGTCTCCATGCTGGTGCGCTCCGCTCCGTGCTCGTCGAGGAGCACAACGGTGTCAGAGGGTTGCAGCTGGCGCAAAATCAGCTCGCCCTCCGCCTTCTTCTGCTCCTCCTCGCTGAGGTTCTTGGTGTTCTTCAGCGCAGGGATGGTGTTGATGGAGAAGGAGAGATAATGTGTTATCCTGTCTGCGTAATCAGCTATTCCTGTGGCGAAGAGTTTGTCCGTGGTCTTGCCCACAAGTATGAGTTCAGCCTTCATATTCCTCCTTCCGCTTGGGGTTCATCGGAAACCATCCTTTCTTCACTCTTTGCTTCTGCTCGAACAGTTCGCCTATGCTCCACAGGCACGAGGCTCCCAATACTCCGAGAAGTGAGGAGATTATGACGTTGGCAATGAGCATTGAACCGATGATGAAGGCGATGCCCGCAAGAAGGAAAATCCACCACAGGCGTACTCCGAAATAATATTCCATCTTAATGACGATGGGGTGGAACAGTCCGATAACCAAAAACGTGCTGACGGCTATCGAAAGTCCTGTTAAATGTATGTTCTCCATATTAATAAATATACGTGTTATGGTGCAAAATTATAAAAAATATTGAACTTGCGGGAGTGGAAGGGCAAAAAAGAATCGAAAATATTTTGTCGGTCGGCTGAAAATAGGTAACTTTGCACCCGCTTATAAAAATATAGCTTATCAAAAATAGTTTAATGAAGAATGACAAAATGAAAAACCAGTACCGCGTGAATGAGCAAATTCGCGTTCGGGAAGTACGTATAGTTAGTGACGGCGAATCAACAGTGATGCCTACGCGTCATGCTTTGGACATGGCAAGAGAGCAGGGCGTCGACCTGGTTGAAATATCTCCCAATGCCCAGCCGCCAGTTTGTCGTCTCATTGACTACAGCAAGTTCCTTTATCAGCAGAAGAAGCATGCAAAGGAAATGAAAGCTAAGCAGGCAAAGGTTGAGATCAAGGAGATTCGTTTCGGGCCTCAGACTGATGCTCACGACTATAACTTCAAGCTTAAGCATGCTCAGGAGTTCCTTTCTGACGGCAACAAGGTAAGAGCTTATGTGTTCTTCCGTGGTCGCTCAATTCTTTTCAAGGAGCAGGGCGAGGTGCTGTTGCTCCGTTTCGCCAACGATTTGGAGGAATACGGAAAGGTGGAGCAGCTTCCGAAGCTCGACGGTAAGAAGATGTTCCTCTATCTGGCTCCTAAGAAGACTGGTGCCGTGAAGAAGAGCCAGCAGAAGATGGACCGCGAGAAGAGAGAGGCTGACGCCAACGCCAAGAAGGAAGAGGCTGTAAACACAGAGATGCCGGCAAACGGTGGTCTGCTCGCAAACGCTAAGGTGAGCGAGGCAGCACTCAAGGCTCTGAAGGGCGAGGAATAAGAAAAACGTTCCTTGCGTCAGACAAGAAAGACCATAGTATAGAAAAATGTGCGTAACGCCTTGGTATATGCGTTGCCACAATATATTAATAAATTAAATAACAAAAAAATGCCAAAAGTTAAGACAAACTCCGGTGCAAAGAAGAGATTCCGCTTTACCGGAACCGGTAAGATCAAGCGTCATCACGCTTACCACAGTCACATTCTGACTAAGAAAACAAAGAAGCAGAAGAGAAACCTGGTTCACCAAGCAATTGTTGATAACAGTAACCTCAAGCAAGTTCGTGACTTGCTTTGCCTTCGTTAATTTCACTAGTCAAACATTTAAAGGAAAAGAAAAACTATGCCAAGATCAGTAAATCACGTTGCTTCAAAAGCAAAGAGAACAAGAATCCTTAAGTTGACCAAGGGTTACTATGGTGCAAGAAAGAATGTTTGGACAGTTGCGAAGAACACTTGGGAGAAGGGTCTCACATACGCTTACCGTGACCGCCGTAACAAGAAGCGCAACTTCCGCGCATTGTGGATCCAGCGTATCAACGCTGCTGCTCGTCTCGAGAACATGACCTATTCTACACTTATGGGTGCACTCCACAAGGCTGGTATCGAGATCAACCGCAAGGTCCTCGCTGACCTCGCTGTTAACAATCCTGAGGCTTTCAAGGCTATCGTAGCTAAGGTAAAGTAATCTGAGGATTATAAAAAAGCAAGAAATAAAGAAAAGGATGGAATTGGGTTTTCGCTCAGTTTCCATCCTTTTCTCGTTTTTCTATATTTGAGAGTTGAAAATTGAGAGTTGAATAATATAACTATTAATGGTAATCATAACTCTCAATTCTCAACCCTCAACTCTCAATTAATTCTCAATTTACTTCATTCTAATAATTCTGATGCCTGTCTGGCTTGGGTGGCGCTGCATGTATTGATAGAGCGTCATGGGTTCTTCCACCACTTTCTTGTGTATCTGCGAGGCGTTGAGCATGTGCAGTCCGTCCTTGTGCCATACAGCTATGCCGATGTGTGACGTGTCGAGTCCCTTCTTGGAGGTGGTGATGGCTATGATGTCGCCGTCCTTTATGGTGGATCGGAAGAGGCTGGTGTTTCGGATGGAGGCTTTTGGGATGTAGCGATATTTTCTTCCGCAAAGTTCGCGTTCTCTTTGCGCTATTGTCTTGATGTCATCGGGCGAGTCCTTGAGCATCGGATAGAGAGAGACGTGCGTGGTCATGAAGTCAATCCGCAGAAGCTGTTCGGCTGTGAACGGAGGGGTGGGGGATTGCAGCTCGTGTACGTATCCCTTCTTTGTGTTCTCCTCTATCCATTGTGTGAAGTAATGCTGGCGTGCGGCGTACGCCACTTCGCCGTTCGCATATCTGAGAAGGCGTAGCTGGTTCTTGTAGTCGTCGTAGGAGGTGCGGCTGTTAGTCACGCAAAGATAGATGGCCATGGTGTTCTCCACGTACGTGGTGCAGTCGAGCTGTCGTGCGTTGATGACGAGGCGCTCCTTGCCTTCTGTCTCCAATGTCTTTGCCACGTAGGGTGTGCCGAGGAACTTCCTTGCAATGTGAAGGATTAGCTTGGAACGTCTCTCCTCCTTGCTGACAGAAGCATCCTTGCAAAGTTCCTTATAGTAAGCTTCAGAATCCTTTATTATGGACGTGATGATGACGGCGTCTTTGTCTGCAGGCTTTGCAGATGCGTCGTCTGGTGCAGGCTTTGCTGGAGCCGGTTTGACAGTCGCGGGAGCTGCTGGCTTCTGCTGCGCATTGGTCTTGTTGCTGTCGGGACATGCTGTGAGCAAGAGGGTGCTCATAGCTATGAGGAATGATTTGGTTATCATATTGTTTTTGTGGTGTTAGTCTTTATTGTTTATTTCATTTTGCCGAAGTTGAATCCTATATACAGATTGATGTTGCCGAAGGTGGTGTTGGTGCGGAACTGCGACTTGCGGTAATTGTAAGTATGGAAGATGGCGCTCATGCCGTAATACCACTTCATGTTGTTCCATACCAGTCCGAGTCTGCCCACTCCGTCGAGGTTGAAGTTGTGGAACGAGAAGTCGCGGAAGTTCAGAATCTCGTTGTCCTTCTCACTACTTGCGCCCTTGTAGCCAATGGCAGCCGAGAGCGAGATGGCAGCCAGCCAGTTATGAGCGAACACCCAGTTGTAAGCGTAACCGCCAGACAGGGAAATGTCGGTATAGTTGATTTTCTTCGTGTCGGGTCCTTCGCTCATATATCTGCTTGCCACGTCCTCGCCCAGCTTGTCAGAGACGATGGAATAGAGCTTGTCCCAGTCTATGCTGAGCGAATGCTTGGTGTAGCCTATTCCGCACAGAGCCGAACCGCTTGAGCGGCGTTGTATGGTGGACTGGCTGAAGGCGGCAGGATAAGAGAATCGCTTATGATTGAAAATATAGTATAAGTTGAAGCCCTTGATGCCTACGTTGATGCCGTCGTACGATACGCCGTTGAGAGGCTCGGTGTTTATCACACGATCATGGTCGAGATAGGCGTGCTTTATGCGATAGTCGTTGCCGGTCTTGCGATAGAAGAGGTCGATGCCAATCTGCGAACTGTAGAGCGAGAGGTCGAACTCCTGCTTGTTGTTGCCGTTGCGGAGGTGCTTGACGTCGAGTGTGTAACCGAGGAACAGCCATCTCCAGCCGACGTAGGGACCAATCTTGATGGACGGCTGCGGGGAGAACATAAAGTCGTTGCCGCTTCCGGAGCTGATGGTGTACGACTCGTACGTGTTGGTGTTCTGCATCATGAACGTGAAATTGTATTTCTGCGGCTCGATGTAGTTGGTGTCCACCCTGCTGAAGTTCTTTACCACCTTGTATGTCGACTTCATCAATCGCTTGAAAAACGGCTCACGCTTAGTGCGCTCAGATATTTCCGAGCGTACTATAGTATTGCCGTCAGCCGTCATGGCCAACGTGTCCGTGTCTGCCTTTTGTGCAGACGTCTGGATGTACGGAAGCGCTGAAATCGCCAGTAAGATGAGTCGTTTTGTCACGTATATAGTGTTCTTTTGGTTGGATATGGTCTTTGTTTAGAGCTTGCCGAGTATGCGGTCCATCACCCAGTTGACGGGAGTGGCGCTCACGCTCGTGCATTCGCAAATGCCAATGCCCTGCAGATGCTCTATGACGGAGCGGATGATGGGCAGCTGTACGTAAGGCGGATTGGGCACGACGATGCTGCTTCTGCCTTCGCTCGTTACAAGCTGTATGGGGCTGTAGTTGTAGACGGAGAAGGAGAGCATTCCTTTCTCGCCGATGACCTCTATGCGGTCTTCCTTGGCGCTCTGATGGCCCACGAAACACCATGAGCCGCTGCCTGGCAGACCGTTCTCAAAGTAGAAGCAGGCGCTTATTGTGTCCTCTGCCTTGTAGAGCTTTGCCATGTTAGAGCAATAGCCGTGTGCGCGTGTTATTACGCCGAAGATGTCCTGTATCAGGTCGAGCTGATGAGGGGCAAGGTCGTAGAAATAGCCACCTCCTGCGATGTCGGGTTGCAGACGCCAAGGTAGCGAACCGTTGCTCTTATAGTCAAGGTCGCGTGGCGGAACGGAGAACCTTATCTGTACGTTGGCAGGCGTGCCGATGGCTCCGGACTGGATAATCTGCTTCACCTTCTGGAAGTAAGGCAGGTAACGTCTGTAATAAGCCACGAAGCAAGGCACGCCGGTCAGCTCGCTTATGCGATTGATTCGTGCGCAGTCCTCGTAGCTTGCAGCGAGAGGCTTCTCTATGTAGACGGGCTTGCCTGCCTTCATCGCCATGATGGCGAAAGTGGCGTGGCTGGACGGCGGCGTGGCTATGTAGATGGCGTTTATCTCCGGGTCGTTAATGAGCTCAAGAGGGTCAGTATACCATTTTTTTATGTTATGTCTTTTAGCGTACGACTCAGCCTTCTCGGCGTTGCGGCTCATAACTGCCACAACGTGCGAACCGGGCACCTCGTTAAAGGCAGGTCCCGACTTCTTCTCGGTCACTTCGCCGCATCCTATGAATCCCCATCCTATTTCTTTCATGATAAGTGTTTGTATATAATAATGTGTTGTCGTTATGTTGTGGTTTTGTTGCTTAGGCGTGTTCTTCCAGCCATCTGTCAATAAGCATTCGTGCCAGACTCAGCTTCTCGGGTATGGTTGGGAGCGCGTCCTTATGGAACCATCCTCCATTGGAAAGCTCCGATTCCTGCAGTTTCAGCTCTCCGCTCTCGTATTCGGCGAAGTAGCCCACCATCAGACCGCAAGGGTATGGCCAAGGCTGCGACTTGAAGTAACGCAGATTCTTTATCTTGAGCGACGTCTCCTCCATGACTTCTCTCTGTACGGCTTCCTCAAGCGATTCTCCCGTCTCGACGAATCCGGCTATGCAACCGTAGAAGTCCGTCTTGAAATTCTTTGCGTGGACGAGGAGCAGATCGTCACCCTTGTTGATGAGGACGATGATGGCTGTGGCAAGGAGAGGCCACGAGAGCTTACCGCATTTAGGGCAGACCTTCGAAATTTCCGTGTCCATAACCAGCTTTTCGCCGCAACGTCCGCAGTATTGGGTGTTGATGTCCCAATATAGCAGCTCGTGGCATTTTCCCGCTTTCTGATAAAGCTCAGGAGAAAGCTTGTAGTAAGACTTGCGCAAGTCGCACCATTCATATCCGGCAGAATCGACATTCTCAGACGTTTCCAAGGCGTTGACGAGTGTGCCGTCAGCCATAGGCGTTACGTTCAGTACGTGTGCCCCTTCGTTCAAGCAGAACGGGCATGAATCTCCAAAAGGAATGGTGTGAGTTCCGTCTGCTGTTTGTTTCAGCAGGACGTCGTTTTTATGAAAGACAAACCAATAATTCATAAGTGTGATATTTGTGATACAAAAGTAGGATATTTTATTGAGAAACACATCAAAAAAAGTAAAAATACGTGCTCCTTTCTTGCGTACGTCGATTATTTTTGTACCTTTGCACGTGTAATCTTTCATAGACGATCATGACTTTAGTTATTGTAACCATAATTCTTCTGAGCTATATCTTAATAGCTACCGAGAAATTCACCAATATAAGCAAAGCCGCCGTTGCAATCTTCGTTGGAACGCTGGTTTGGATTCTCTATGTGGGTTACGGAATGAACTTCGTAACGAGCCATCATTCTTCAGAATATGCCAATTTTTTGGCTTTACGCCCTTCTTCCTCGGTTGAGGTGAAGAACTTCATAGCACAGAACATCTTCCTCAGATACGTAGGCAAAGCCTCCGAGGTGGTGTTGTTCCTGCTCTCCACTATGGCAATAACGGAGATATTGGTGAACAACGGCTGCTTCGACTTTCTTACGCGACTGATACGGACGCGCCATAGCAAACGCATGCTATGGATTGTTTCAGCCCTGACGTTTGTCATCTCTGCCAACCTGGACAACCTTACCACTACGGTAATAATGCTGACCGTGATGCACGGAGTGGTGGTGAAGCAGAAGCAACGCATACTTATGGGTTGTGCCATTGCCATTTCGGCAAACTGCGGTGGCGCTCTGACCGTAATCGGTGATCCCACGGGATTGGTGTTGTGGAATACGGGAGCCGTGACAGCCACCAATTACTCGATGACTCTTGCTGTTCCCTGCCTTGTGGCATGGGCGTTGCCGGTATGGTGGATCGGCAGGATGCTGCCGCCCCATGTGGAGGTGGAGAACATGATGCTCACGTATCGTGGAGACGATGCCAACGTGAAGACTTGGCAGCGCATTCTGATGCTTATGATAGGTATAGGCGGTCTTTGGTTTATACCTACATTCCATAACATTACGAAGCTCAGTCCGTTTGTAGGTGCGTTGTGCGTGGTGGCTGTGCTTTGCGTCGTGAACGAGATAATAACGCGCAAGTCGCTAAATCCAGAGGAGAAGGTGAAGCGCAGAGGTCTGCGTGCCCTTCAGTATGACGTGATGCAGATGATACTCTTCGTGTTGGGCATCATGCTTACCGTCGGCGTGGTTTGCGAGACGGGTATTGCGGACAGCATAGAAGGTTGGCTGAAAGACTATTGTTCGGACGCTTTGGTGCTGGGACTGATTGCTCAGGCTGCCAGCTCCGTGCTCGACAATTTCGTTACGTCGGTTTCGGTTCTCTCAGTTTCTGCCCCGACTTTGCTGGGTGATGGAGCGGATATGGCTTCGAAGGCAGACCTCGGACTCTGCTGGAAGGCAATAGCTTTCTCGTCTTCCGTAGGCGGAAACATCTTGTGTATAGGCAGTATGAGCGGACTGGCGCTTATGAAGATAGAACGCATAAAACTCGGCTGGTATTTGCGTAATGTGGGCTGGGTGGCGATGATTGGCTCCGTGCTCGGCCTTCTGATAATGAACTTTTTACTACAATAATATATTAACTATGGCAAGAATTCAAACAATAGGAATTTTGACCTCGGGTGGTGATGCCCCAGGTATGAACGCTGCTATACGTGCGGTAACCCGTGCAGGCATCTGTAACGGTTATAAAATTAAGGGTATCTATCGTGGATACGACGGTCTTATCAACGGTGAAATAGAAGACTTCACTACAGAGAATGTTAGTGGAATAATCATGTCTGGAGGAACCATACTTAAGACTGCCCGCTCAAAGGAATTTATGACCGATGAGGGTAAGGAGAAGGCTTACCAGCAGATGCAGGAGCATGGCATAGACGCTCTTGTCGTGATTGGCGGAAACGGATCGCTGACCGGTGCTATGGAGTTTGCACGTAAGTATGATGTATGTTGCATCGGCTTGCCCGGAACCATAGATAACGACCTTTACGGAACCGACTCGACAATCGGATATGACACCACTATGAACACCATCGTGGAGTGTGTGGACCGCATCCGCGACACAGCGCAGAGCCACGAGCGCATCTTCTTTATAGAGGTGATGGGACGTGACGCAGGATTCCTTGCTCAGAACAGCGCTATCGCAAGTGGAGCAGAGGCAGCCATCATTCCGGAGGATTCAACCGACGTGGACCAGTTGGCTCGATTCATGGAGCGAGGCATCCGTAAGTCGAAGAAGAGCTGTATCGTAATAGTATCGGAAAGCCCCAAGTGTGGCGCTATGTTCTATGCAGAACGTGTGAAGAAGGAATTCCCGCAGTACGACGTACGCGTGTCAATCCTTGGTCACTTGCAGCGTGGCGGTCGTCCGAGCGCTCATGACCGTATCCTTGCTTCCAGAACAGGCGTAGGTGCGATAGAGGCCATCCAGCAGGGACAGCGCAACGTGATGATAGGCGTTCGCAACAACGAGATTGTTTATGTGCCGCTGAGCGAAGCCATCCGAAGCGACAAGCCGTTCGACCGTAAGCTCATTAAGGTGCTTGACGAGCTGAGCATATAACGTCTTTGTCCGATTTGCACTAAAAAATTGGTACTTTTAAGAGCATTTGTAGCGATTTTATTTTTTATGTAAAATATTGTTGTTATATTTGCAGCGCATAAAAAAACTAATAATAAATCAAATCTATATGTCACAAATCAACGGTCGCATCTCGCAGATTATCGGCCCGGTTATCGACGTTTACTTCGATACAGCCGGAAAGAACCCTGAAGAGGTGTTGCCTAAAATTCACGAAGCTCTGAAGCTTAAGCGTCCTAACGGACAGGAGCTTATCATTGAGGTGCAGCAGCACATCGGCGAAGATACCGTACGCTGCGTCGCAATGGACAATACCGACGGATTGCAGCGTGGCTTGGAGGTTGTTCCGACAGGCAATGCCATCATGATGCCGGCAGGTGAGCAGATCAAGGGTCGTATGATGAACGTCATCGGTCAGCCTATTGACGGTATGAGCACGCTCAGCATGGAGGGTGCTTATCCTATCCACCGTGAGGCACCCAAGTTTGAGGATCTTTCCACACACAAGGAGATGCTCGCAACGGGTATCAAGGTCATTGACCTTCTGGAGCCTTACATGAAGGGTGGTAAGATTGGTCTGTTCGGTGGTGCAGGTGTGGGTAAGACCGTGCTTATCATGGAGCTTATCAACAACATCGCCAAGGGTCATAACGGTTACTCGGTATTCGCTGGAGTAGGTGAGCGTACTCGTGAGGGTAATGACCTTATCCGAGACATGCTCGAGTCAGGCGTTATCAAGTACGGCGACAAGTTCAGAAAGGCAATGGAGGAAGGCAAGTGGGACTTGTCTCTCGTTGACCAGGAAGAGCTTAAGAAGAGCCAGGCCACACTTGTCTATGGACAGATGAACGAGCCGCCTGGAGCACGTGCTTCCGTGGCTTTGTCAGGTCTGACAGTTGCAGAGGAATTCCGCGATCATGGTGGAAAGGACGGCGAAGCAGCCGACATCATGTTCTTCATCGACAATATCTTCCGTTTTACTCAGGCAGGTTCTGAGGTGTCCGCCCTTCTCGGTCGTATGCCTTCAGCCGTAGGCTATCAGCCGACACTTGCCAGCGAGATGGGACAGATGCAGGAGCGTATTACTTCTACAAAGAAGGGATCAATTACTTCGGTACAGGCTGTATATGTGCCTGCTGACGACTTGACTGACCCGGCACCTGCAACAACCTTTACTCACCTTGACGCCACAACAGAGCTTTCGCGTAAGATTACGGAGCTTGGTATTTATCCTGCCGTAGATCCTCTGGGTTCTACATCACGTATCCTCGACCCGCTGATTGTGGGTAAGGAGCACTATGAGTGCGCCCAGCGCGTTAAGCAGATTCTTCAGCGCTATAAGGAACTTCAGGACATCATCGCCATCCTTGGTATGGACGAACTTTCTGACGAGGACAAGCTGACCGTGAACCGCGCACGTCGTGTGCAGCGTTTCCTTTCTCAGCCGTTCGCCGTGGCAGAGCAGTTCACAGGCGTTAAGGGTGTGATGGTTTCTATTGAGGACACCATCAAGGGCTTCAACATGATTCTCGACGGCGAGGTGGACAACCTTCCGGAGCAGGCATTCCTTAACGTAGGTACAATCGAGGATGCCATTGAGAAGGGTAAGAAGCTTCTTGAGGCAGCTAAGGGATAATCCGCTTCACACTTAATACTTGTAAGAATATGAGTTTGAATCTAAGAATCGTCTCTCCTGAGAAAGTGGAGTTTGTAGGAACGGTGGACCGCGTGGTCGTGCCGGGCGCAAGTGGTGAGTTCGAGATACTTACCAATCACGCTCCTATTATCTCTACACTCGACAGCGGACGTATCACATTTTTTGACTCAGAAGGCGAGCATGAGGTGAAGGCAATGGGTGGTTTCGTTGAGGTGCAGAAAAACAACGTGAACATTTGTGTTGAACTTTAATGAAACCCGGTTGACATGTTGAAAAATACAGAGATAGCAAAACTTAGCCGACGTTATGTCGTGCAGACTATTTTAGCTGTAGTGGTACTGTCGTTGGCTGTACTTTCCCTGCAGATGTTCGCTCATGTTGACGGACTTGTCCCGCCTCTTGTAGTGAGTGCATTGTTCGCCCTTGTGGTGGAGCTTGCCGACATATTCTTATGGAAAAGGATAGCCGTGGCAAATCAGAATATGCTTCCGACATTCTTTTCGGCCGTGTCCGGCTTCCGTATGTTGTTGGCTCTCTTCACGCTTGTAGGATGCTACATTGCCGTAGGTCGCGATGCGATGCTCGAATACTGTCTGGTGTTTATGGTTTTCTATTTTTGGATGATTGTCCACCATTCGGCATTCTTCTCGCACGTCACCAATTCGCATACTGAGTGTGACAAAGATAATAAATAAACGATAATGAAACAGATAAAGTCATTATTACTTCTCTTGGTATTGGCACTTATGCCAGCCTTCGCCTTTGCAGGAGGGTCCCATGGAGAGGAGGGCAAGTCGCTCGATATTCCGTCTACGGTACTTGAGCACCTGTCTGACTCTTATGAGTGGCACATCGCTTCCTATGAGGGCAAGAGTCTGAGCATTCCGTTGCCGATAATCGTCAGAAGTTCAAGTACAGGCGAGTGGTCGTTCTGCACAGAGCATACTCTGCCGAAGAATTTCTTCTTCGACGAGGAACATCATGGCAAGATCTATGAGAAAATGCCTGATGGCTCGAAGGTGCGTCCCATCGACCTTAGCATCACGAAGACTGTGGCACAGATCTGGATTGTGGTTTTCGTGCTCCTGGGAATATTCATCCCATGCGCCCGCTGGTATAAGAACAAGGACGAGAGAAGTGAGGCTCCTGGCGGATTTGTCGGTATGATGGAGATGTTCGTCATGACAATCTATGACGACGTGATAAAGGCGTCGATAGGCGAGAAGCGTTTCAAGCCCTTCGCACCATATCTGCTCACGGTGTTCTTCTTCATCTTTACGACGAACCTTCTCGGTTTGCTCCCGATATTCCCGGGTGGTGCCAATGTGACGGGTAACATCAACGTGACGTTCTTCCTCGCCATCTGCACCATGATTGCCATTAATCTCTTTGGCAATAAGGAGTATTGGAAAGATATCTTCTGGCCTCACGTACCGGTATTCCTCAAGGCTTATCCGGTGCCTTTGATGCCAGTCATCGAGTTCTTCGGTGTGTTCACCAAGCCGTTCGCTCTTATGGTCCGTCTCTTTGCCAACATGATGGCAGGTCACGCAATCATCCTGAGCTTCACATGCGTCATCTTCCTCGGATGGTCGATGGGCGTTGGCTACGGTATAGGTTTGAACCTCGTAAGTGCCATAATGATGCTCTTCATGAACTGTCTGGAAGTGCTCGTTGCTTTCATTCAGGCTTACGTCTTCACTCTGCTTAGTGCCGTATTCATCGGCTTGGCACAGAAGGAAGAGGAAGCTTAAAACTTAATAAAAAAATAAACAACAAAAAAAATAACAACTTAAAAATTTAAACAACTATGATTATTTCATCACTTTTGGCTGCTGAAGGTCTGGCACAGCTGGGCTGCGGTCTCGGAGCAGGTATTGCAGTAATTGGCGCAGGTTTGGGTATTGGTAAGATTGGCGGCAGCGCAATGGACGCTATTGCACGTCAGCCCGAGGCTTCAGGCAAGATTCAGACAAACATGATTCTTACTTCAGCTTTCGTTGAGGGTTGTGCATTGTTCGCTATCGTAGCTTGTGCCTTCCTTATCAAGTAAGGAGTTGCACTCTTACGTAATAGCAACAAAGAGTTCGTAAAATATTGCAAATGGATTTTAGTACATTGCCATCAATATTAACTCCTGACCTTGGACTCCTCTTCTGGATGCTTCTTGCATTCCTTGTGGTGTTCTTCGTGCTCGCCAAGTTCGGCTTCCCGGCTATTATCGGGATGGTGGAGAAGCGCAAGAAGTACATCGACGAGAGTCTTTCCAAGGCGCAGAAGGCCGCTGCCCAGCTGGAGAACATCAAGCAGGAGAGCGAGTCAATGCTTCAGGAAGCACGTGGAAAGCAGGCCGCCATTCTCAAGGAGGCTGCTGCTACACGTGAGGCTATCGTGGCACAGGCACTGGAGAAGGCTCGTGAAGAGAGCGCCCGCATCATCAATGATGCCAAGGCAGAGATTGAAAGCCAGAAGCAGGCTGCAATCAGCGAGATTCGCCAGCAGGTAGCTGCGTTGAGTGTTGAGATTTCGGAGAAGGTCTTGCGCCAGAAGCTCAATACAGATAAGGCACAGATGGATTACATTAACCAGATGCTTGATGAAGTTACAGCTAATAATAAATAAGAGTAAGCTATGGATTTAGGATTAATATCGGTCAGATATGCACGCGCCTTGCTCAAGGCGGGCATTGAGGCTAAGGAGGCCGACAAGGTGTATGCTGACATGCAGACCCTTGCTCACAGCTACTCCACGACGCCTGCGCTGAGGGTTACGATAGATAATCCCATGCTCTCAAAGAAGCAGAAGGAGAGTCTGCTCCTCACAGCAGCTGCTGGAGGAACATGCGACTTGACAAAGCGTTTTGTCGCCCTTGTGCTCAAAGAAGGCCGTGAGAGTATCATGCAATTCATCGCCAACTCGTTTGTTACTCTGTACAGAAAGCATAACAATCTAATCGGTGCTAAACTAACGACTGCCTGCACCATCGACTCCGTTACGGAGCAGAAGATGCGACAGTTGGTTGAGGGAAGGACAAATGGCACAGTTGAGTTCCAGACAGAGGTTAATCCTAACATCATTGGCGGATTCGTACTTGAGTACGACACCTATCGTATGGATGCCAGCGTGAAGAAACAGCTCAATGCCATTCTGTCACAGCTTAATTAATTAACTTTTAAAGAAGTATGTCAGATAAAATAAAACCAAGCGAAGTGTCACAGGTGCTTCTCGAACAGCTGCAGGGCATTAACAACAGCCAGCAGTTTGACGAGGTGGGTACTGTGCTTGAGGTCGGCGATGGTGTAGCCCGTATCTACGGTCTCCGCAACGCTGAGGCCAACGAGCTTCTCGAGTTCGAGAACGGCACTATGGCTATCGTGATGAACCTCGAGGAGGACAACGTTGGTTGTGTGCTTCTGGGTTCTACGGAGGGCATCAAGGAGGGCATGGTCGTTAAGCGTACCAAGCGCATCGCTTCTATCCGCGTCAACGACAATATGCTCGGACGTGTCATCAATCCGCTCGGACAGGCCATCGACGGCAAGGGCGAGATTGACATGGCAGGTGCTTTCGAGATGCCGCTCGACCGCAAGGCTCCGGGCGTTATCTATCGCCAGCCGGTTAAGGAGCCTCTGCAGACTGGTATCAAGTCTGTAGACTCGATGATTCCTATCGGCCGTGGCCAGCGTGAGCTTATCATCGGCGACCGTCAGACTGGTAAGACAGCCATCGCCGTTGATACCATCATCAATCAGAAGAGTTTCTACGAGGCAGGCAAGCCCGTTTACTGTATTTATGTGGCTATCGGCCAGAAGGCATCTACTGTTGCCGCTCTCGTCGAGAACCTCAAGCAGCATGGCGCCATGCCTTACACTATCATCGTAGCGGCTACGGCTGCCGATCCTGCTGCCATGCAGTATTACGCACCGTTCGCAGGTGCCGCCATTGGCGAGTACTTCCGCGACCGTGGCTACTCAGCACTCGTTGTCTATGACGACCTTTCAAAGCAGGCTGTTGCTTACCGTGAGGTATCGTTGATTCTTCGTCGTCCTTCAGGACGTGAGGCTTATCCGGGCGACGTGTTCTATCTTCACTCTCGTCTGTTGGAGCGTGCAGCACGTATCAACGATCAGCAGGAGGTGGCAGAGCAGATGAACGACCTGCCTGAGTGTATGAAGGGTCATGTAAAGGGTGGTGGTTCGCTTACCGCTCTTCCTATCATCGAGACCCAGGCTGGTGACGTTTCGGCTTATATCCCAACCAACGTTATCTCTATTACCGACGGTCAGATCTATCTGGAGAGCGACCTCTTCAACCAGGGCTTCCGTCCTGCCGTAAACGTAGGTATTTCGGTATCGCGTGTAGGTGGTTCGGCTCAGATTAAGAGTATGAAGAAGGTGGCTGGTACGCTGAAGATTGATATGGCTCAGTATCGTGAGCTTGAGGCTTTCTCTAAGTTCTCAAGTGATATGGACGCCGTTACTGCCATGACCATCGACCGTGGTCGTAAGAACAATCAGCTGCTTATCCAGCCACAGTACACTCCGATGCCCGTTGGCGAGCAGGTGGCCATCATCTATTGCGGAACACATGGCTTGATGCACGACGTGCCCGTTGAGAAGGTGCGTGAGTGTCAGGAAACTTTCCTTGACAAGGTTCGTACTCAGCATGCCGACGTAATTGAGGCACTTGCAAGTGGTAAGATTGACGACTCGCTCACAGCTGTTCTCGAACAGACTATGGCTGATGTAGCAGGTCAGTATAAAAAGTAATAGCTTATGCCGTCACTCAAAGAAATCAAGAACAGACTCACATCAGTCAACAGCACCCGCAAGATTACGAGTGCCATGAAGATGGTGGCTTCCTCTAAGCTCCATCATGCTCAGCAGATGATTGAGAACATGCTTCCATACGAGACGATGCTTGAGCATATCCTCAAGACTTTCCTCGCTTCTGAGGCTGACGCATCCACGGTTTTCAACGTGGAGCGCCCCGTAAAGCGTCTTGCCTTGGTGGTTTATGCCTCTAACAGCAGTCTGTGTGGTGGATTTAATGCCAATGTCATCCGTCTGCTCCAGCATATAGTTGACGAGTATTCTGAGAAGTTGGGCAAGGACAATATTGTTGTCTATCCGATTGGACGAAAGGTTGCTGAGAAGGCGGCTAAAATGGGGCTTCATGTGGCAGGCGACTTTACAAGTCTTGCCGAAAAGCCGAACGTGAAGCAATGTATTGAAATAGCTCGTGAGATAGGGCAGAAGTTTGTTAGTGGTGATGTTGACCGCGTGGAGATGATTTATCATCATTTCAAGAGCGCAGGTTCGCAGATTCTTACACGCAAGAACTTCCTTCCTATCGACCTTACTGAGGAGTTGAAGTGCGACCGCACTCGTGACCTTAACTCTACTGTAACCTCAAAGGAGGCACAGGAGTATCTTAAGAAGAATGCTTCGGCAGAGGAGCACAAGCAAGAGGAAAACGTACGTCCGCTCAACGATAACTTTCTTGTTGAGCCGGACATGAATACAGTCCTCTCGCAGCTCATCCCCAAGTATCTTCACCTGATGCTCTATACAGCCTTGCTCGACAGCATCGCAAGCGAGCATGCCGCCCGAATGGTGGCCATGCAGACCGCTACAGATAATGCTGATGAGATACTTCGCGAGCTCAATCTTCAGTTCAACAAGAGCCGTCAGCAGGCTATTACTAACGAATTGCTCGATATTGTTGGTGGAAGTATCAACAACTAACACCGAAACATATCCATTTTTAGAAGAAGACAATCTGTATGTTCACAGCTTACAGGTTGTCTTCTTTTTTTGTACTTGTTTTTAGGAAAAACCTCCAAACATATTTTGTGTTATGTCTTATTTGCCGTAACTTTGCATCTAAACAATATTTACAAATATGTGAAATATGCCCTTTGTCGGGTAAACTAATAAAAACAATATCCTAATCTATGAATTTGAAAGTCCGTTTAGCTCTGATGAACTTCCTGGAGTTCGCAGTATGGGGTTCCTATCTTACGTCCATGGGACAGTATCTCGGTCGTGCAGGTATGGGTGCCGAAATCTCTTGGTTTTATGCGATTCAGGGAATCGTTTCTATCTTTATGCCCACCATTATGGGTGTAATTGCCGATAGGCTTATCCAACCACAGCGTCTGTTAGGTCTTTGTCACCTCATAGCCGGTTGTTTCATGGTCTCGCTTTTCCTCCTCGGCAATGCTTCTCCAAATCCGGACAAGACCCTCTTCATATCGCTTTACACGCTTAGCGTGGCATTCTATATGCCAACGCTTGCTTTATCGAATACTGCCGCTTTTGCCATTCTTAAGTCTGGCGGGCTCGATACCGTAAAGGACTTTCCCCCGATACGAGTTTTTGGAACAGTTGGCTTTATCGCTACCATGTGGTTTGTAAATTGTGCCTTCCTTGATGGAGGAAATTTCGGACTGACATTATCTGAGAATGCTGGCAAATTCCAGTATACGCATCTTCAGTTCCTTGTTTCTGGCATCCTTGGCTTCGTCCTCTTCCTTTATTGTTTTACGTTGCCCGAGTGCAAGTTGGCTCCGAAGGCACAGACATCTTTGGCAGAGACGTTAGGTCTGAATGCATTTTCCATGTTCCGTACCAAACGTATGGCATTATTTTTCCTTTTCTCAGCCCTTCTTGGCATGTCGCTTCAGGTGACTAACGGTTATGCCACTCCCTTCATAACTAGCTTCAAGGGCATTCCTGAGATGGCTGATTCGTTTGCTGCCAATAACGCCACCCTCCTTGTGTCTATCAGTCAGATAGCGGAGGCATTGTGTATTCTTCTCATCCCGTTCTTTATGCGTCGTTATGGCATCAAGACCGTGATGATGATAGCTATGCTTGCATGGGTATTGCGTTTCGGTTTCTTCGGATTGGGCAATGCCGTATTCCCAGGTGTGGTGCTCTTCATCCTCTCGTGCCTTGTATATGGTGTGGCGTTCGACTTCTTTAATGTTTCAGGCGGACTCTTCGTTGATCAGGAATGTGACGCTTCTGTCCGTGCTTCCGCTCAGGGAATGTTTATGCTCATGACCAATGGGCTTGGAGCTACAGTCGGAACGCTTCTTGCCGGAAAGGTTATCAATCATTACTGTCAATGGGTGGATACTCCGAAAGGCTCGTTCCTTCTTGGCGACTGGCAGACATGCTGGTTCATATTCGCAACATACGCTTTGGTCGTAGCAGTATTGTTCGGATTAGTATTCAGAACTAAGAAACAGTAATTCGCTAAAAAGAAACAGTAGCTTGTTAAAATGAAAGAAATACGATATTTTTATGTTCCTCAAGCCTCCTCCGTTAATGAATTGCCGGAGGAGGAAGCCAAGCATGCCGTTAAGGTGCTTCGTCTGCAGGCAGGCGACACCATTCATATCGTTGACGGCGAGGGTGGCCTTTTTGAAGCGGAAGTGACGATGGCAAGCGGTCGCCATTGTATGTATAACATTGTTTCCACAGAACATACAGAAAAAGAATGGAAGGGCAAGATTTGTCTTGGAATCGCCCCTACCAAGATGATGGACCGTATAGAGTGGATGGTGGAGAAAGCCACGGAGATAGGTTTCGATGAAGTGGCGTTCCTCGACTGCCGCTTCTCTGAACGCAAGACACTGCGTACGGATCGCATAGAGCGTATTGTGGTGTCTGCCATGAAGCAGAGTCATAAGGCCCGCAAGCCAGAAGTTCGTGAACTTCAGTCTTTCCATGATTTTATCCTTGCTCCAAGAGAGGGTCGCAAGTTCATAGCCCATTGTTATGATGAGATTCCCCGTACCGACTTCTTCGATGTGTTGAAGACCATCGATTCTGAAGAAACCGTGACGTTTCTTGTAGGTCCAGAAGGCGATTTCTCCATTGACGAGGTACGTATGGCAATAGACCACGGATATGAACCGATAAGTCTTGGACGTTGCCGATTGCGTACAGAAACAGCCGGACTGAGCGGCGTTATGATGGCGAATCTCTGCAAGCGCTTGCTCTGATATGTGAATCCCCCTTGCTGAAAGGAGGTAAATGAATGACAAATATTAGGTATTATGTCTAAATCGAATAAACTTAAAATCAGTATTTTTGTTTGTCTGTGTGCCATAGCTGCTATAGTCACAGCTTTTCTTTTATGTGGTGGCAGCAATTACACTAACGCCATTCCTTCCAACGCCACAGCTTTGGCACGTATTGACCTTTCAAAGGCTGAAGATGGAGGAGCCGTTTCTGCCATAAAGAGTCTGCTTGGCGTAGACAATCTCGAAGGTTGCGGATTGGATGCTACAAGCAGCCTATATCTCTTCGAGACCGTTGACGGCAATTTCGGCTTATGTGGCAAAGTGTCTGATATGGATAAACTGAAGGATTTCTTCAGCTCGCAGTCTTCCAAGGGCTTTTGCTCTGACGTGAAAAAGACGGGCGACTATTATTTTACGGACATTAAGGAATCGTGGTGTGTTGGCTATTCTTCCAATAGCCTCGTGGTTCTCGGTCCCGTGACGGCAGCAGCTATGCCCGATGCCAAGCGCGTTGTTATGCGTCTGCTTGGTCAGAAGAAGGATAGAAGCGTGGTTAAGAAGCCAATCTTTGCCAAGCTTTCTTCCATGGAAAGTCCCATTGCCTTTGTTGCCCAAGCCCAGGCATTGCCCGAAAAAATTGCCGGTCCATTGTTTATCGGCGCTCCAAAAGGAGCTGACGTTTCGCAGCTTCTTGTTGCTGCCAACGTCTATTTCCATAAACAGCACGTTCTGATAGAAGGAACCCCGTTCTCCTTTGACGAGCAACTTCAGAAGTCGCTTGATGAAGCAGGTAAGGCTTATCGTAAGATAGGCGACTCATATTTTCCCCTTGTGTCGAAGGATGATGCCTTCGCTATGTTCCTTAATGTTAAGGGTGAGGAATTTCTGCCCCTGCTTCAGTCAAATCCTTCCTTCCAGGCGATGCTTGCCGGAGCTAATATGGCCATCGACCTTGATAACATCCTTCGTAGCGTTGACGGCGATTTGTTCTTTGCTGCTGACGGTTTTACTGACAAGCGTGCCGGTTATTCCATTTTTGCTAAGGTTGTGGATTCTCCGAAATGGCTTAAGGATATCGATTATTGGAAGAGTTCCTGCCCAAAGGGTTGCTCCATTTCTGACGATGGCGATAAAGCTTGGATTTATCGTAGTGGCGATGCCAACTTCAGTTTCGGACTAAAGACCAACGATTTCTACGCCACCAATTCGCCCTCAAAGCTCGCATGCCTTGCTGACAAGTCATCAAAGCCATCCCTTAGTTCGGACATAACTGGCGAGATACGTAATTCGCGTCTGGCTGTAGTTGTCAATCCCTCTGCCATTGCAGGAACGAATGATGTAGCCGCCAGCATTAGCAACGCCTTTGGAGGAATGAAGACAATAGTATACGTTATGAAGTTTAAATAATTAATATGGATAATATACAGTTCCAGAACGTTGTTCCCCATGTTTTTCAGTCGCGCGATAATAGCGACTCAGAGATATGGGGAAAAGACGTGACCTTTCAGAAAGGACATCTTTATCTGCTCGAGTCGGCGAGTGGTCGTGGCAAGAGCACATTTTGCAGTTATCTGCTTGGATATCGTAACGACTATTCTGGTCAGGTGCTATTTGACGGACACGACACAAGAGCGTTCCGAACCTCACAATGGACAGATGTACGTAAGTCGCACGTAAGCCTACTCTTTCAAGAACTTCGCCTTTTCCCTGAACTTACAGCCTGGGAGAATGTCGAAATAAAGAATCGCCTTACCTCACATACCGCCGCCGAAACCATACGTCGTTGGTTTGACATGCTGGGCATCGGGGACAAGAAGGACGCTCTTATAGGCGAGATGTCGTACGGCCAGCAGCAGAGAGTGGCGCTCATGCGAGCCCTTGTCCAACCATACGACTTCATAGTTCTCGACGAACCAATCAGCCATCTTGACGATCAGAATGCTGCTATTATGGGCGAGATAGTTATGGAAGAAGCACGTCGTCAAGGAGCAGGAGTTATAATGACAAGCATAGGAAAGCACATTCCATTGAATTACGAGAAAACAGTAAGATTATGAATTTGATTTGGAAACTGCTGCGGCAGCATATCAGCATCCCGCAGTTTGTGGGATTTTTCTTTGCCAATCTGTTTGGCGTAATGATTGTCCTTTTCGGATTTCAGTTTTATCGTGACATCCTCCCCATATTCACAGGAGAGGACAGTTTCATGAAGTCCAATTATCTCATCATTTCCAAGGCTATCGGTACCGGTAGCACACTCTCCGGTCGCACGAACACATTTACAGCCTCCGACATCGATGAGTTACAGTCGCAGCCTTTCGTTAAAGGCACCGGACGCTTTGTTTCTGCCGGATATCGTGTGGAAGCATCTATGGGCGTAGAGGGCATTAATGTGCTCAATTCGGAGCTGTTCATAGAAAGCGTACCAGACCGTTTCGTTGACGTTCCGCTTGACAAGTGGCGTTATGAGGAAGGTTCTGACGTTGTCCCCATTATCCTCCCTCGCTCTTACATCACCATGTATAACTTCGGCTTCGCCCAAAGCCATTCGCTTCCGAAGATTAGCGAAGGCCTTGTTGGTATGATAGATTTCAGCATCTTCGTTCATGGAGCAGGTGGCGACCGTCGTTTTAAGGGTAAGGTGATAGGTTTCTCCTCGCGTCTCAACTCCATACTTGTGCCTGAGCAGTTTATGAAGTGGAGCAACCGCCAGTTTGCACCTGATGCACCTGAAGCTCCGTCGCGTATGATAGTGGAGGTGGACAATCCCACGGACACCAGAGTGACAGAGTTTATGGAGAGCCATGGTTACGACACGGCAGACAACAATATGGACGCTGAGAAGACCACGTATTTCCTCAAGCTCCTCGTAACCATAGTCATGGCTGTCGGCATACTCATATCAGTTCTGAGCTTCTATATCCTCATGCTCAGCATCTATCTGCTTGTAGAGAAGAACTCCACGAAGTTGCAGAACCTTCTCCTTATAGGATACAGCCCTTACCGCGTGTCGTTGCCTTATCAGTTGCTCACCATCGGCCTGAATCTTGTGGTTCTCCTGCTTGCATGCGTGGCATTGGCTTTAGCCCGGTCATATTATATGGACATGCTCCTCATGCTCTATCCTGACATGGAAAGCGGCAGCATGCTTTATGCCGTTCTTTTAGGAATGATGATATTCTTAGTGATTTCTCTCTTTAACATTCTTGTAATTACAAGGAAGGTGAAGAGAATCTGATCTTACAACTTATTATGGAGCATAGCGTCTTAAAGATACTCGCTATGCTCCAGCCAATTTCTTTCTTGCTGTAATATGGAATGCCGTAAAGACCATTATGCCCGTTGTTATCCATGTTATAGGATAAACTATCATAATGGTTTGGTAAGATGTCCAGACTGGACATACGGCGAACACCCAAACCACACGTAGCAGACAAGTGCCGACGATGGTAAGTAGGGTGGGGAGCATCGACTTTCCCATACCTCTCATTGCCGATGCCGAAATCTCGTAGCTGCATGCAATGAATTGCCATAACAGCACTATCAGCATTCGTGTGTAAGCATATTCTGCCACGGAAGCGTCCGTAGTGAAGAGGCTGACGAAGAATGTCTTTTGCCAGATGAATAATTGGGCTGATGCGGCGCTTAGCAAGGTGCTGAGTCCGAGACATTGCCAGTAGATGCGCTTTACTCGATTATTGTTGCCAGCACCATAGTTCTGCGCTATGAAAGTGATGGCTGCGCCGTTGAATGCAGAAATTATGAAGTAACAGTAATACTCGAAATTTACTGCAGCTGCCGATCCTGCCACGGCGTCCGCTCCGTGGCTGTTGATGGTTGTCTGAAGTAGTACGTTGGAGAAAGAGAACACCATTCCCTGGAGTCCAGCCGGAACGCCAATCATAAGCATGCTCTTCAACTCATTTTTGTTTATGCCTATGCTTCGGAGATTCAGTCTGTAAGGTTCTTCCTCACGTATAAGAAGGAATATGATGCTTGCGGCACTAAAGACATTTGCTATGTCCGTGGCAATAGCCACACCTGCCACTCCCATGTGGAAGACTATTACAAGTATAAGATTAAGTACTGTATTGATGATTCCCGCAACAATAAGAATGTAAAGCGGTCGGCTTGTGTCGCCCTTGCTTCTTAGTATGGCTGAGCCGAAATTATAGATAAGGAGAAAGGGAGTGCCGATAAAATAGATGCGGAGATAACGTACAGCCATATCGAGAACCTCCGTTGGTGTGCCCATGATGGTGAGTATCGGGCGTGCTGCAAGTACGCCTATAACGGCTAATGCCAATCCTGAGAAGAGGGCGGTGGCAGCCGTTGTGCGTATGGCGTACTTTGTAAGGTTGTTGTCCTTCTGTCCTATGTGGTTGGAGATGACAACATTGGCTCCCATGGATATTCCAAGGAAGAGATTGATGAGCAGACTTATTACCGGTCCGTTGCTTCCGACTGCGGCAAGAGCATAACTACTATCGAAGCGTCCAACTACGGCAACGTCAACCGAATTGAACAGTTGCTGCAGAATGCTGCTGGCGGCAAGCGGCATGGCGAAAATAATGATCTTCGCAAGCAACGGGCCGTGAAGCATGTCTATCTCGTTCTTCCTTGGCATTTATCCTACGAATTAATTGTGTTCAATGAAGTTTTTTATCCTACGAAAGCGATAAACGTAGCGTCTTCTTCCGTACGGTTTTCTCCTGTGTGCATCTTTCCCTTAGGGCAGTAATGTATTTCGCCTGCCTTAGCTATTTCTTCCTTTCCGTCTTCGCAGATAAAGGTCAGCTGTCCTTCCAGAACGTATATCACCTCGCAGTTGTCAGTATGCGTGTGTGTGCCGATGGAGCTGCCCGGCTTAAGCACGTTACGCATAATCTTGACGTTGCCGTCGTCAGCCATTCGGGTAAGGAGAGTGCCTTTTCCACCCTTGAATCCTTCGATACTCTTTTCCTCGATTTTGTCAAAATTGATAATCATAAGTAACCTCCTTTTGTTTAATGTTGTTTGGTCGTAATACTTTAATGATATTTTGCTATATGTTGTAACACAACGCTATGCATGAAATTTATTATGCTTTTTCTTTGCCATCGTTCCTGCCGTGCATACCATAGTGGCAAGGATGAAGAGCGTGGCTATGAGGATGTCTGACATAGCCTCGTTGTGAGCCGGACTCCAGCAGTAGGCGATGCCAAGGAACAGGCCTCCGTCGCTTGCCATGAAGTATGTGCTTTCGGCTGTGCTTCGTTGGCAATGGTCACAATGGTCGAGAAGCTTGTATAGCTGCTCGGAGCTGGTCAGTCCGAATCCCATTCCGAGGAGAATGGGGCAGAGCGTATCTTCAGCCCATCCATGATAGGACAGCATGGCTGCCATCGCCACCAATATGCAGGCGTTGCCTACGGCAGATGTGTAGCGTCCGGTACGTACCACGGCATACTGGAGCACCATTATTGAGATGACGAAGCCGGAAATCATGAATAGATAGAACTCGATGTCCTGCTTTGTGGCTATGAGTAAGCCGAGAGCTGCCGCCATGAGCATGACGACGATGGTGGTGCTCCATCCGCGTAGCATAAAGAAGCGGTCGAGCGAGAGGATGCGTGTACCTTCTTCGGGAGCGCGGAATGGGAACCGTACGCTCAGGACGAGCAACATCGACAGGAGCACAGCAACAGCCGCTATAGTGTAGATGAGCGACGTTCGTGCCTCGTTGGTAAGCGCAAGGGCTGCCATCGGTCCTGCCACGATGGCAAGGCGTGATGTCCATATTGCAGTATAATTGGCCTCCGTTCTGTGGCATGATTCGGTCTTGTCTATGAGCAACGTGCATGAGAGCACACGCTTGGCATTGCCGAAGAAGAATCCGCATGTCAGGAAGATGGCGATGGCCTCCACGTCCCTTATCGCAACCGTAAAGCCTGCCGTACGGTCTGTCAGGACAAACATCGTGGCGATGGTCAGTCCGAGACATAATGCCGAGATGCAGAATACCTTATTGCGTCGGTAGCGTTGAATTAGCCAACTCGAGAAAAATCCTGACACACAGATACCTACGACGAAGGCTATCATCGTGGCTGAGGCACATTCCATGCTTATGCCATGACTCACGGCGAGTCGTTGCGGCAAGAGCGGAATGGCCATATAGCACGACATGCACAACATCACCTCTGCTATGACAAGCATGGTGAAGTCGCGATTCCATAGCCTCTTAAACGTAGGCGTACATTGGTTGTTAGTATGATTCTGATTCATTAGGGAAATCTGAAGACTTGACGTCCTGGACATAGCGTCCGATGGCGTCCGTCATTATTTCGTATAAATTAGCGTATTGACGTAAGAATTTGGGCTTGAATCCCTTATTCATTCCGAGCATATCTGCATATACAAGCACCTGTCCGTCCGTCTTGTTGCCTGCTCCGATGCCTATTGTGGCGCAAGAGACAGCCTTCGTCACTTCCTCTGCCAGCTTGGCGGGCACCTTCTCCAGGACGATGCAGAAGCATCCTGCCTCCTCCAGAGCCTTTGCGTCAGCCATCAGCTTGGCAGCCTCTGCCTCCTCCTTGGCTCTAAGACCGTATCCTCCGAACTTGTGCACGCTCTGAGGCGTCAGTCCGAGGTGTCCGCATACTGGAATGCCTGCGTCTACGATGCGCTTCACCATGTGGGCTATTTCTTCTCCGCCTTCGAGCTTCACGGCGTCCACGCCAGTTTCTTTCATTATTCTTATGGCGTTACGTACGCCTTCCTCCTCGCTTACCTGATAGCTTCCGAAAGGCATGTCGCATACCACGAGGGCGTGCTTCACGGCTCTTGCTACGGCGCGTGCATGGAATATCATTTCCTCCATGGTAATGGGGAGTGTGGTCTGATTGCCGAGCATCACGTTAGATGCTGAGTCGCCGATGAGGATGGCGTCAACGCCTGCCTGATCCACGATGGTGGCGGTGGTGAAGTCGTAAGCAGTAAGCCAGCTGATTTTCTCGCCGCTGTTTTTCATCTCGAAAAAGTGGGGTGCGGTAATTTTCTTTTTGTTTGTGCTTAAATATTCTGCCATTTGCTTAATATGAATTTGACATATAAACCAACTATGCGGCTGGTTTGGTCCGACAAAATTACTACATTTTGTCCGAACGGCAAAGTTAAATTAGTTTATATTGTTAATATAACCAAATTGACACAATAAATCCAAGGCATACGGCGTTACTATTCTCGTTGTAATTACAAAGAGAAGAAAAAAACATGAAACATTCGGTATCCATACTTATTTTGTTGGCTTTGTGTCTTAACTGTTTCGGACAGGAAGATGAACACATGGACAGGAAGGCTCTTCGCGACAGCCTTTCGCAAGCGTCTAATGTCCTTGCCTATCATCCTGACTCGTTGGATCTGAGACTGAGGAAAGCCAAATGGAATATCCTTCTGGAGGAATGGCAGTATGCGCGTGAAGAATATGATTATGTGCTTAATCGCCAGCCTGACAACGTGGCAGCCTTGTTCTATCGTGCATTTGTGAATGAGAAGCAGCATCGCTATAAGTTTGCCCGTCTCGACCTTGAGCACCTGCTCTACGTCGTGCCAGGCAATTTCGAGGCTACGTTAGGACTGGCTCTGCTCAATCAGAAGGACAATCGCCATACGGAGGCCATGAACATGATAAACCTCCTTGTGGAACAACATCCTGCCAACGCTTTGGCTTATGCCGCACGTGCCGGAATGGAGGTAGAGCAGAAGCTTTATGCCCCTGCCGAGTACGATTATGGCAAGGCGATAGAGCTAAGCCCGGACAATACCGACTATCTGCTTTCGCGTGCCGACGTCCGTCTGCGGATGAAAGACAAGAAGGGCGCACGCGAAGACCTCGACCGTATGGTCAGTCTCGGCATCTCGCGTGCCAGTCTTTCCGCATGGTACGCCAAGTGTAAATAACGGTAGGTGGCCTATGTGTAGATAAGGTCGCACATCACCATGTCGCTCACAAAGAGTCCTTTACGCGTAAGATGTAGATGGCCGTTGTCCATCGCCATCAGCCCCGCGTCTATGTTGCGCTTGGCAGCCTTCATTATATATTCGCGATATTTAGGCTTAAGGCTGTCCACGTACACCCCCTCCTTTGTCCTTAGGACTGTGGTCACGAGGTCGTCATAGTGCGTGTCGTCGTCTATTATTTCCATTGACGAAGGCAGGATGCCAGTCCTAAGGCTCTCCACGTATTGTCTTATGTCAGCCACGTTGCTGCTTCGCTTGCCTATGGTGTAAGAGTGGGCTGAAGCGCCGAAGCCCAAGTAAGGCACGTCGTGCCAGTAGCTCGAGTTGTGTAGCGAGCGATGTTCCGGCTTGGCGAAGTTGCTTATCTCGTAATGCTCATATCCGGCTGAGCTTAGCTGGTCTATAAGGCTCTCATACATCTCTATGGACGTCTCGTCCGCAATCTGACTTACCTTTCCTTTCTCCAGCAGACTGAATAGGGGAGTGCCTTCCTCATACATCAGGCTGTAGGCGGATATGTGGCTTGGAGCAAGCTCCACCCCCTTACGCACGTCCTCCTGCCATTCGCTTACGGTCTGTCCCGGGAAGCCGAACATAAGGTCGATGCTGACGTTGCTTATGCCGGCACGACGTACCGTGCTGACAGCGTTACGGGCTATTTCGGCGGTATGGCGACGGCGCAGGAAGCGCAGGCGGCTGTCGTCAAACGACTGGATGCCCATGCTTATTCTGTTCACCCCATATCCATTCACCTCTTTTACGTATTCATCTGTGATGTCGTCAGGATTCATCTCCATAGTCACCTCCCTCAACTGACATTCGTATGTTTCGTTCACGCATGACAGTATTCGCCCTACATTCTCGCTCTTAAGACACGACGGCGTACCGCCTCCTATATATATAGTGTCCACGACGGGCGTTTCGCCTTCGCCGCAGAAGCAAAGAGGTTCCTTCTTTCTTTGCTTTATTTCGTGCAGAAGCGCTTCCACATAGCCTGTTTCCATTGTTTTCGCCAATGTTGTGCTGTAAAAGCCGCAATAAATGCATCGGCTGGAGCAGAAAGGTATATGGATGTATATTCCGAACTTCAGTTTTTTTTCCATATAATTAATGTATAGAGTGGTATTAAGTACTAACTTGTGTAAACAAAATTACTAATAAGTTTAAAAAAATCACACTTTTTCCCGATTTCTTTTGTCGTTATTCATTTATTTCATAACTTAGATGACGGATAGACACAGCCCCATGTCAATCCGCCATGATAAATCTTATATTAACCATTTAAAACCTGAAGATATGAGGGTCTATCAAACAAATGAGATTAAGAACATTGCCCTGCTGGGCAGTGCGGGTAGCGGCAAGACCACCCTTGCCGAGTCTATGCTTTTTGGAAGTGGCATCATCAAGCGCCGTGGTACGGTGGAAGCTAAAAACACGGTAAGCGACTACTTCCCCGTGGAGCACGAATATGGCTATTCTGTGTTCCCGACCGTGTTCCATGTAGAGTGGAACAACAAGAAACTCAATATCATTGATTGTCCGGGTTCTGACGACTTTATTGGTGGAGCCATTACTGCACTCAACGTAACAGACCAAGCTGTTATTCTTATCAATGGACAGTATGGCCCGGAAGTGGGCACCCAGAACAATTTCCGTTATACTGAGAAACTCCACAAGCCAGTTATTTTCCTCATCAACCAGCTCGACTCAGACAAGTGCGACTTTGACAACATCATCGCCAACATGAAGTCTATCTACGGTTCGAAGTGCGTACAGATTCAGTATCCCGTCGGCACAGGCAATGGCTTTAACGCCATTATCGACGTGCTGCTCATGAAGATGTATACATGGGGACCGGACGGCGGTATGCCCACCATCGTCGACATTCCTGAGGGAGAGAAGGAGAAGGCTTTGGCTCTCCACAAGGAGCTCGTAGAGGCTGCTGCCGAGAACGACGAGACGTTGATGGAGAAGTTCTTCGAGGAAGAAACCCTTACAGAGGACGAGCTTCGCGAAGGCATCCGCAAGGGTCTTGTCACACGCTCCATCTTCCCCGTATTCTGCGTTTGCGCAGGTAAGGACATGGGCGTTCGCCGCTTGATGGAGTTCCTTGGCAACGTCGTACCTTTCGTAAGCGAGATGCCTAAGCTCCATAACACACGTGGCGAGGAAATCACGCCTGATAGCAACGGTCCTGAGTCAGTCTACTTCTTCAAGACCGGACTGGAGCCGCACATCGGCGAGGTGAGCTACTTCAAGGTTATGAGCGGCTCCGTCAAGTCTGGCGACGACCTCACCAATGCAGACCGCGGCTCAAAGGAGCGTATCGGTCAGATTTATGCTTGTGCTGGAGCCAACCGTATACCCGTTGACCAGCTTGTGGCAGGAGATATCGGATGTACTGTTAAGCTGAAGGACGTAAAGACAGGAAACACCCTCAATGGAAAAGATTGCGAATGGCGCTTCGATTTCATCAAATACCCGAATCCGAAATTCTCACGTGCCATCAAGGCTGAGAACACAGCAGAGACAGAGAAGCTTATGGCAGCCCTCCTCCGTATGCATCAGGAAGACCCCACATGGATGGTGGAGCAGAGCAAGGAGCTTCGTCAGACCATCGTACGCGGTCAGGGCGAATTCCACCTCCGCACATTGAAGTGGAGACTGGAGAACAACGAGAAGCTGGCTGTCAAGTTTGAGCCGACACGCATCCCGTATCGCGAGACCATCACAAAGATGGCGCGTGCCGAGTATCGTCACAAGAAGCAGTCGGGTGGTGCTGGTCAGTTCGGCGAGGTTCACATGATTGTGGAGCCGTACGCAGAAGGAATGCCCGATCCCGTATCTTACAAGATAAATGGTCAGGAGTTTAAGATCAACATCAAGGGCCGTGAAGAGATAGATCTCGAGTGGGGCGGCAAGCTGGTATTCATCAATTCTGTAGTTGGTGGTGCCATCGACACACGCTTTATGCCTGCCATCCTCAAGGGCATAATGGAGCGCATCGAGCATGGTCCGCTTACCGGCAGCTACGCTCGCGACGTACGCGTTGTGGTTTACGACGGCAAGATGCACCCGGTTGACTCTAACGAGCTTTCGTTCATGCTCGCAGCACGTAACGCATTCTCGGCAGCCTTCAAGGAGGCAGGTCCGAAGATTCTCGAGCCTATCTACGACCTCGAGGTTTACGTACCGGCAGACTATATGGGCGACGTGATGTCAGACCTTCAGGGCCGTCGTGCCCTTATCATGGGTATGGATAGCGAGGCTGGCTATCAGAAGCTCCAGGCTAAGATTCCTCTCAAGGAGCTTGCCAACTATTCTATCTCGCTTAGCAGCCTTACCGGAGGACGTGCTTCGTTCACAACGAAGTTTGCAAGCTACGAGCTTGTTCCGAACGACCTCCAGCAGAAGCTTATCGACGAGCACGCCGCTGAGGTTTCTGACGAGGAATAAACAACTTTTTATTTGAGAGTTGAGAGTTGAGGTGGTCTCAACTATCTCAGCTCTCATTTTTTGTTATATGAATTGGTCTACGGTAGAGGCTGTTTGCCAATCGTAAAGAGCCTCTATGCCGACTGTAAAGAGCTACCAAGACATGCTTGATGGAGAAATGAGAGTGGCCTTTTAGAGGGAAAGTTGTGTTGGTTTTGACGTTCCAGTTATTCCAGTTATTCCAGTTCTTCCAATTAAAAATAATGGTGTGAAAAACGCTAACCCCCTTTTTAAGGACTCTATAACTTATTGATTATTAGTTAATTATATATATAATATATATAAGAGAGAGGGGATGGATGTGCTTTAAAATTAATTGGAAGAACTGGAATAACTGGAATGAACGTGTCTTTCTTTTCTTTAAAAGGCTGATAATCAAGGGGTTGTTATGTTGTTATGTGTGACAGTTGAAATTGGAAATTCCAGTAATACTACTTATTTTCTGCTTCCTGCTGTATGTTTCAGGGTTCAGAACACCAATTTTGCTTGTATTTCCATGTCAGTTTTCTTCGAATCGTTTATCTCTTGATGGCCGCTTGAAATCTTTTCTCGGTCGAAATATTTCGTTGTTGCCACCTTGCAGCCTATTTGTAAGCTCATAATCATTCATTCCTTTACCTTTGTCACATGAAAAAATCTCAATGATATGATTGCATCAAAACGATACGCTTACGTTTTTCAATCGTAATGAGCCACTTTATCAGTCGTAATGAGCCACTTTATGAGCAGTGAACCGCAACTCTACTTACTGTCAATAAAAAAATCATAAAATTTTGGAAAGTTGATAATTATTCTTTGTGGTCTCTCCAAATTGCAGTACCTTTGCAATTATGAAAAATTTTATTAAACGAAATATACTTGTTTTACTTGGCGTGCTGTTGTCCACGCCTTTTTTTGCGCAGAACTCTTTGGTGGAATGTGAGGACACTTGCTCTCACATCCATGGCATAGACCTCAGTCACTATCAGAGAGACGTGTTCTGGGAGACAATCGGCAACAACACCAAGATGGCATTCGTATACATCAAAGCCACGGAAGGTGGCGACAGAATAGACAGCCGATTCGAGCAGAACATAAAGACGGCGCACAGTTACGGACTGAAGGTGGGCTCTTACCATTTCTTCCGTCCGAAGACAGACCTTACTAAGCAACTGCAGAACTTCATGACACAATGTCGTCCGAAGGAGCAGGATCTTATTCCGATGATTGACGTGGAGGTGAAGCAGGGAATGTCCACAGACGAGTTCTGCGACTCCCTTCTCACATTCCTTCACATGGTGGAGAAGGCTTATAAGCAGAAACCTCTGGTTTATACCGGCACCAACTTCTACAACAACTATCTCTCTGGAAAGCTGAAGGGATATAAGCTGATGATAGCCCAATACTCATCACGTATGCCGGTGCTTAACGACGATGCCGACTACATCATCTGGCAGTATACGGGAAAGGGACATATCGACGGAATAAACGGATATGTGGACAAGAGCCGATTTGTGGGACGGCATAGTCTGAGGGAGATACGCTTCATACATCATTGACGGAGCGTGATGTCACAAAAGATAGATTAACACGAATTATCACAACAATACATACATATATATGGCAATGATTAAATGTCCGGAGTGTGGTCATGAGATTAGCGACCAGGCTCCATACTGTCCGTCGTGCGGCGTGGCTATCAAAGACAAACTGACGAAATGTCCTGCTTGTGGAAAGGTCTACTTCAAAGATCATCCCGCATGTCCGAAATGCGGACATCCAACCAATGGACAAACCGAAAACGCTGGCATAAATACGCCTGCGACTGTCACGGAAAATACGACGACGCCGACGAAGCGAAACAATCTTCTGGTAGCAGCCGTGGCTGTGTTTGCTGCCTTGCTGATAGGTGGCATCTGCTACTTCTTCTATCATCAGTCGAGCGTGGAGCGCGAGAATCAGGCTTACGAGTACGCCCTCTCGAGCACGGACGTGCAGGTGGTGCAGAACTATCTCGACACCTATATGGACGAAGCCTCAGAGGAGCACATCCAGAATATGGAAAAGCATCTTTCAGAACTGAAGCAGTCGGACGAGGAATGGACCAACGCCTTGGTAAGCGGTTCGAAGTCGGCACTTGAACAATATCTTGAGCAGCATCCCGACTCGCCCTTCAAGTCGCTCGCCATACATAAGATTGACTCCATCGACTGGGCTGCCGCACAGGCTGCCAATACCGTGGAGGCTATGGAAACCTACCTGGAGCAGCATGCAGACGGAGAGCACGTGGATGAGGCCAACCAGAACATAAAGGGCATCAATGCCAAGACCGTGCAGCCAGAGGACAAACTGATGGTAAGGAGCATTTTCGACTCGTTCTTCAGCAGTATCAACAACAAGGACGAGGATGCCGTAACAAGCGCATTCGGTTCGCTCATCAATTCGTTCCTTGGCAAGACCAACGCCACACGAAACGACGTAGTGACATTCTTGCACAAAATCTATAAGACGGATATTGCGTCAATGGACTGGAGTACTGTAGGCGACTATACCATCAACAAGAAGGAGGTGGGCGACGGACAGTACGAGTATAGCGTAAGCTTTACGGCAGGTCAGAACGTGTCGCATACAGACGGCACAAATGTGCAGAACAAGTATCGCATTTCGGCAAAGATAAATCCCGACGGTAAGATAACGGATCTTAACATGGTGAAGTTGCTGGAGTAGGAGATACATGGCAAGATATAAAGGAAAGACCATAAAAATCAAGGCTAATACACTTTGTCCTTGGCTTTTATGGTCTTTTCGTGTATTATGTAAAGCCATTGGTCTGCTATATACAATAAGGAATACAACTATGGTTTAACAATTGTTACACTTTAAATTTTGTAATTTTTCCAACTTTTGCTTGCACGGTAAAATATAAATGCTTACCTTTGCAATGTGAAATAGAAAAAGTGAATGAGATGAAACAGAAAGAAGCCTACACAAGACTTACAGATCATGGAATCAAGCCTTCTGTACAGCGCCTTGCCATCATGCAATATCTGCTTACTCATGCAACCCATCCTACGGTGGACGATGTGTATCGCGGCTTGTGCTCGAAGATTCCCACGCTGAGTCGCACGACGGTTTACAATACGCTACGTTTGTTTGCAGAAAACGATGCCGCGCAAATGATAACCATCAACGAACATCGTGTATGTTATGACGGTGATATATCGGCGCATGCCCACTTTTACTGCACCAAGTGCAACAAGGTGTATGACATCTTCGACGAAGTGTCGCCACTCCTGAAGCAGGACTCTATAGCCGGGCATAAGGTCACGGACGTGCAGCTCTATTATAAAGGAATATGTAACGAATGTCTGGAAGAAGCAGCTTCTTCCGACGAAGTAAAATAACAATAACATTATTAATATACAAAACATTTAGCATTATGAAGAAGAAATTTATTTGCACAGTTTGTGGTTATATCTATGAGGGAACTGAGGCTCCCGAAAAGTGTCCGATCTGCAAGGCTCCCAAGAGCAAGTTCCAGGAGCTGAACGACCCGACTGAGGGTCCCGCCTTCGCAACCGTTCACACTCTTGGCGCTGCCCGTATGGAGGGTGCCACAGAGGAGATGATCAAGGATCTTGAGACTCACTTCCATGGTGAGTGTGGTGAGGTTGGTATGTATCTCGCTATGAGCCGCCAGGCTGACCGTGAGGGCTATCCTGAGATTGCTGAAGCTTACAAGCGTTACGCTTTCGAGGAGGCAGAGCATGCCAGCAAGTTTGCTGAGCTTCTCGGCGACGTATTGAGCGACACAAAGGCTAATCTTGCTGCTCGTATCGCAGCAGAGCGCGGAGCTTGCGAGGATAAGTTCAGAATTGCAAAGAACGCTAAGGCTGCCGGTATGGACGCCACACACGACACCGTACACGAGATGGCTAAGGACGAGGCTCGCCATTGCGCAGGCTTCATGGGTCTTTACAAGCGTTACTTCGGCGAGTAATCACACTCTAAGGCTTTCTTGGCGTCATTCTTGCGCCGGAAATGACGAGATTTTTATAACGGATGCTGACGGATTGACAATAGACAATCTGTCGGCATCCGCTTTTTTATGTGCTAAAATTTATTAACTCTATATGTAAGCCAATACCCTTTAACGATATTTTTGTAACTTTGCATCTAATACATACGACAGAATATAAACAATTTCTTTTTATAACACTTAAATGAAACAGTACAATTTAGTGAACAATGTGCTTGGTTGGCTGACGTTTTTCGTCGCCGCCTTCGTGTATTGTTCCACAATTGAGCCGACAGCCAGTTTCTGGGACTGTCCTGAGTTTATTACTACTGGTTACAAGTTGGAGGTGGGCCATCCGCCTGGAGCGCCGTTCTTCATGCTTACCGCCAACCTCTTCTCACAGTTGGCAAGCGTTCCGTCGCAGGTGGCCCGAATGGTCAATACCATGAGTGCGCTTCTTAGCGCCACAACCATTCTGTTCCTATTCTGGAGTATCACCCACCTTGCACGCAAGCTCATCCTTCGTGACTGGGAGGATCTTACAACAGGAAAGCTCATTGCCATTCAGGCATCCGGACTTGTGGGAGCGCTTATCTATACATTCTCTGACACATTCTGGTTCTCAGCTGTAGAAGGAGAGGTGTATGCTTATTCGTCAGCTTTCACAGCCATCGTGTTCTGGCTGATTCTGAAGTGGGAAGACCATGCTGATGAGCCTCATAGCGACCGCTGGCTTGTGCTTATAGCCTATATGACCGGACTCTCCATCGGTGTGCACCTGCTCAACTTGCTGTGCATCCCCGCCATTGTCCTCGTCTATTGCTATCGCAAGTTCCCGAACATCGAACTGAAGGGTTCTTTGTTGGCATTGGCAGCCAGTTTCGTCATCGTTGCAGGCGTGCTCTACGGCGTTGTGCCGGGCATCATCAATGTTGCAGGCTGGTTTGAGCTGTTGTTTGTCAATGTGCTTAGCTGTCCGTTCAATACGGGCGAGATCATCTATATCATCCTCCTTGTTGCTATCGTCATCTGGGCAATCTGGGAGTCATATACAGACCGTAACTTCAAGCGTCAGAACCTGGCGTTCGTGTTGTCTGTAGGTATGCTCGGCATTCCGTTCCGCGGCCTTGGCTGGGGAGCAGGTATTGTGGGTGTACTGATTCTCGTAGCCTTGTATCTCGGTCTTAACTACCGCAAGAAGGTGGACAAGAAGATGGTGTCTTACGTCAGCGCACGCTTCAAAAACACCACGCTCCTCTGCTTGCTGATGCTTATGATCGGCTATTCCAGCTATGCAGTAATCGTTATCCGCTCTTCTGCCAATCCTCCGATGGACCAGAACTCGCCTGAGGACGTATTCACACTCGGCTCATACCTCAGCCGCGACCAGTATGGCGACTCTCCGTTGCTCTACGGACAGGCTTACACGTCGCAGGTGGCATTCGATGTTGACGGCAACATGTGTGTGCCCAAGCGTACAGAGGGTGCCCCGATCTGGCAGCGTAAGGAGAAGGCCAGCGACACGGAGAAAGACTCTTACTTCATTGTTTCGCACAAGGACAAGCTCGTCTATGCACAGAACATGTTGTTCCCGCGTATGCACAGCTCGGCACACGCTCAGGCTTACGAAAGCTGGCTTGGCGGTGTGAAGGGCAATGAGGTGCATTATGACCGTTGCGGCGAAGACGTTATCGTAAAGGTACCGACACAATGGGAGAACCTCCGCTTCTTCCTCTCTTACCAATGCAACTTCATGTACTGGAGATACTTCATGTGGAACTTTGCAGGACGTCAGAACGACCTTCAGGGTTCGGGAGAACCTGAGCATGGCAACTGGATTACCGGTATTTCGTTTATCGACAACTGGATGCTCGGCGACCAAAGCAAGATGCCTTCTGACCTTAAGGCCAACAAGGGACACAATGTCTTCTATTGCTTGCCGCTTATCTTGGGTCTTGTCGGACTCTTCTGGCAGGCATGGCGCGGACGCAGAGGAATCCGCCAGTTCTGGGTGGTGTTCTTCCTGTTCTTTATGACAGGTCTTGCCATCGTCCTCTACCTGAATCAGACACCTCAGCAGCCACGTGAGCGCGACTATGCTTATGCAGGTTCGTTCTACGCTTACGCTATCTGGTGTGGTCTCGGAGTGCTCGCCATTTATGACCTTCTGAAGAAGAAGCTTAAGGGCAATGACGTGGCAGTAGCTGCTGTCGTAGGCGTGGTATGCCTCGCCGTACCTGTGCAGATGGCTTCACAGACTTGGGACGATCATGACCGTAGCGGCAGATACACATGTCGCGACTTCGGTCAGAACTATCTCAATACCCTGCAGGATAAGGGCAATCCAATTATCTTCACCAACGGCGACAACGATACGTTCCCGCTCTGGTATAATCAGGAGGTGGAAGGCGTGCGTACAGATGCCCGCGTCTGCAACTTGAGTTATCTCCAGACCGACTGGTATATTGACCAGATGAAGCGTCCGGCATACGATTCGCCCTCTGTGCCTATCACATGGCCGCGTATTGATTTCTGCTCAGGCACCAACGACTACGTGGAGGTGAATCCGTCGCTCAAGCAGCAGATTCTCAGCTTCTATGCCGAGCACCAGAAGGAAGCAGCCGAGCAGTTCGGTAGCTCACCATTCGAGCTGAAGAACATCATGAAGTATTGGGTTCGCTCAAAGGATGCTGACATGCACGTCATCCCGACCGATACCGTATACATCACCATTGACAAGGATGCTGTTCGTCGTAGCGGCATGATGATGGCAAGCGACACCATACCAGACCGCATGGTCATCTCGTTGGCAGGCAAGAGAGCACTCTACAAGAACGACCTTATGATGCTTGAGATGCTTGCCGAGTGTAATTGGAAGCGTCCTCTTTACGTAGCAACAACCGTAGGTTCGGAAAACTATATGAACCTTGGCGACAACTTCGTGCAGGAGGGTCTTGCTTACCGCATCACACCATTCACCACACGCAACCCCGGCGTTCGCAACTTTGATACGGAGAAGACATATAATAATGTCATGAACCGCTTCAAGTTCGGCGGTCTGGAAACGCCCGGACTCTACATTGACGAGACCGTAATGCGTATGTGTCTCACACATCGTCATCTCTTCGCTCAGCTGGCTCTCGAGCTTATCGCCGAGGGTAAGAACGACAAGGCGCTGAAGGTTCTGCGTAAGGCAGAGAAGGTGCTTCCTGAGTATAACATTCCGCTTTCGTTTATGTCTGGAGCACCTGACATCGCAAAGGCTTATGCTCTCCTTGGAAAGAAGGCAGATGCAAAGCGTGTGCTCGACAAGGTATGGAACCGCGAGAAGGAGTATGCTGACTACTACATCCAGCAGACCGGTTCGCGCTTCGACATGTGTCAGGACAGCATGATGCGTCAGATGTATATTCTTAAGAACATCTCTGACATCACATCGCTCTTTGACGTGAAATCAGCCAAGAAGCGCATGGACGCTGTGGACAAGTACTACAGCATCTATCAGTCTAAGGGCGGAGCAATATACGAAGGCCAATGATAATCGAACAACCGGCAATATGGTTGAGGTGGTTGTTCCCACGTGCCATCTGGAGGATGGACCACAATGAGCGTTCCGTATATCTGACCTTTGATGATGGTCCGATACCGGAAGCCACGCCGTTCATTCTCCAGACGCTTGCACGTTATGGCATTCGTGCTACCTTCTTTATGGTGGGTGACAATGTCCGCAAGTATCCGCACCTATATCAGCAGATAGTGGACGCCGGACATCAAGTGGGCAATCATACCTTCCACCATCTTGGAGGTTTCAAGCATCTTACCAAGACGTATATTGACGATACGGAGAAAGCCAACGAGCTGATAAAGGCGCATCTCTTCAGACCTCCACACGGATGTATGTCACACATGGAGTATCTGTTTCTGCGACGTCGTTATCGCATCGTGATGTGGGATCTGGTGACGCGCGACTATTCGAAGTGGATGACCGCTGACGATGTAGTGGCTAACGTGAAGAAATATGCCAGAAACGGCTCAATCATCACTTTCCACGACTCGCTTAAGAGCATCGAGAAACTGCATAAGGCACTCCCAGAATCGTTGGACTGGCTTATAAGCCAAGGCTACACTTTCAAGGTATTTGATTGATATAATACTGAAATTTATAATTATAATAAACGCCGGGACTGATTCTCTCGGCGTTTATTATGTATATACACCACTTTTTTGAAAAAACAGGCGAATAATTCACCAAATTTATGTAAGTTTGCAAGATAATTAGAAATCGCATATGGGAATATTTGGACTTTTTAGTAAAAACAAGAAAGAAATCCTCGATAACGGACTTGAGAAGACCAAGCACAGCGTGTTTGATAAGATTGCGCGTGCCATTACCGGCAAGTCTACTGTAGATGAAGAGGTGCTCGACAATCTTGAGGAAGCCCTTATCACGTCAGATATAGGTGTAGAGACAACATTGAAGATCATCAAGCGTATAGAAGAACGTGTGGCTCGCGACAAGTATATCTCCACAAAGGAACTTAACGGCATTATGCGTGACGAAATTGCGGCTCTTCTTACTGAGAATAATACTGGTGAGAATGACGATTGGGACATTCCCTCTGACCATCGCCCGTACGTCATCCTTGTGGTTGGTGTTAACGGAGTAGGCAAGACTACTACTATCGGCAAGCTGGCTTACCAGTTTAAGAAAGCCGGCAAGAAGGTTTATCTCGGAGCTGCCGACACTTTCCGTGCTGCTGCCGTGGAGCAGATATGCATCTGGGGCGAGAGAGTGGGAGTGCCCGTCATCAAGCAGCAGATGGGTTCTGATCCCGCTTCCGTAGCTTTCGATACGCTTTCTTCTGCAAAGGCAAATAATGCAGACGTTGTAATTATAGACACAGCCGGACGTCTCCACAATAAGGTAGGACTCATGAACGAGCTGAAGAAGATAAAGGACGTGATGAAGAAAGTGCTGCCTGAAGCTCCTGACGAAGTATTGCTCGTGCTGGACGGAAGTACCGGACAGAACGCCTTTGAGCAGGCCAAGCAGTTCTCGCAGGTTACGCAGATTACGTCACTTGCCATTACCAAGCTTGACGGAACAGCCAAGGGCGGTGTGGTAATCGGCATCAGCGACCAGCTGAAGGTGCCCGTGAAATACATCGGACTGGGAGAGTCGATGGAGGCATTACAGCTTTTCAATAAGCGACAGTTTGTAGATTCTCTTTTCAAGAAAGACTGATTTTAGACAATAAGAATGAAGAAAGGACTTGTAAACGTTATAACGATGGGTTGCTCAAAGAACCTTGTGGACAGCGAGGCGCTCATCGATAAATTTCAGAAAGCCGGCTATCTGTGCAAACACGATCCGAAGAGGATTGACGGCGAGATAGTTGTTATCAATACTTGTGGATTCATAGAGGATGCCAAGCAGGAAAGCATCGACACCATCCTGGAGCTTGTTCAGGCTAAGGAAGAGGGACGCATAGGCAAGCTCTTTGTCATGGGCTGTCTCTCGCAGAGATATAAGTCAGAACTGGAAGAGGAGATTCCGCAGGTGGACAAGTATTACGGCAAGTTCGACTTCCGTCAGCTAATTGACGATCTCGGTAGTCCGGCACAGCCTTGTCAGGACGTTAAGCCTTGTGTTACTACACCGTCGCATTATGCCTACGTTAAGATTAGCGAGGGATGCGACCGTCGTTGTGCCTATTGTGCCATCCCTCTGATTACCGGCAAGCATGTAAGCCGTCCAAAGGAGGAAATCCTTGACGAGGTGCGTAGCCTTGTGGCTAAGGGAGTGAAGGAGTTTCAGATTATCGCGCAAGAACTGACATATTATGGTGTAGACCTTGACGGCAAGCGTCATATCGCAGACCTTATCTCGGATATGGCTGCCATAAAGGGCGTAGAGTGGATACGTCTGCACTATGCTTATCCCAACCAGTTCCCCATGGAGTTGCTTGACGTCATCCGCGACAACCATAATGTATGTAAATATCTTGATATAGCCCTTCAGCACATCTCTGACAACATGCTCACACGCATGCACAGACATGTGACCAAGGAAGAGACTATTGCACTTATTGAGCAGATTCGTAAGACTGTTCCAGGTTTGCATCTTCGTACCACTCTCATGGTGGGCTTCCCTGGCGAAACAGAAGAAGACTTTAAGGAGCTTGTTGATTTTGTCAAGTGGGCAAAGTTTGAGCGAATGGGAGCGTTTGCCTATTCCGAAGAGGAAGGCACATATAGCGCTGAACATTATGAGGATGACGTTCCTGCAGAAGTGAAGCAACGCCGTCTGGACAAACTTATGTCCGTACAGCAGGCTATTAGCGCAGAAGTAGAGGCAAGCAAGGTGGGAAGCACGTTGCGTACCATCATAGACCGCAAGGAAGGCGACTACTATATCGGCAGAACCGAATTCTGCTCGCCGGAGGTGGATCCGGAGGTACTTATCAAGTCAGACAAGCGTCTCCGTACAGGAGCCTTCTATAATGTCCATATAACGGACAGCGACGACTTTGACCTCTATGGTCATGTCGTGAAATAAAACTATAAAAGTAGATGAACAATAAGGAATATATTTCAGAACTCTCGCAACGTTGCGGTTATTCGCTCGACGATACACAGAAGCTCGTAAGAAGCGTAATAGAGTCGATGGCTCAACGCTTCGATGACGGCGATGGCGTATCTGTGGACGACTTTGGCGTCTTCGAAGTGAAAAAACGCAATGAACGGATTGTCGTCAATCCGTCGACGGGACAGAAGATGATGGTTCCTCCAAAGATTGTTCTTGCTTTTAAGGCAGCGCCAGTAGTAAAGAGAATGTTAAACGATAAAAGCAGAAATGACAAGTCTGAATGAATTTGCCAAAAGTCTTACCGATAAGTACGGTTTGTCCGATAATGACGCTCTGAATTTCCTGAAGGAGATGTTTGCTGTCATTACCGACGAACTCCGTAACGGTAGCGATGCTACGAGTGTCAAGGTAAAGGGCCTTGGAACATTCCGTATGCAATCTGTAAACCCTCGTGTTAGCGTTGATGTCAATACAGGTGAGAGAATTTTAATAGACGGACGCTATAAGATTGTCTTCACACCTGAGGCTATGCTGCGCGATAGGGTAAACAGTCCTTTTGCCCAATTCGAAACTTTTGTCGTTAATGAAGGAATCGATTTCTCGCAAGTGGACGAGGAAGAGAATGAAGGAATAACTTCTTTAGAAGAAACTTCTTCCGATGATGTACCTTCCGATGAAATTCTTTCAGAAGATATTCCTTCTGAGCCTCCCGTTACCTTAGAAGAACCATCTTCTTCCGAGGAACCAGTTTCTTCAGAAGGACTTTCTTCTTCCGGGGAGCCGGTTTCTTCAGGAGAACCTTCTTCTTCCGATGAACCGATTTCATCAGAAGAACCTTCTCTTTCAGAGGAGTCTTCTTCAGAAGATATTCAGGAAGGTGAAGAAAATTCCAATGATAATGCCCAGTTAAGCTCAGCACAGACGGCTGCTCATGCAGCAAGCGATGTTGCTGTCGCCTTGATGCGTAAACCCACGAAAGAATCAGAGGATAAAGCTGATGAAGCGGACAACTACGTTCAAGGTAACGAGTGTCATAGGCAACGTGTGAAGATGTGGCGTTACGTCTTGACGTTCTCTGTTGTAGTCTTGGTCGCAATAGCAGGAATAGTCTTTTATTTTAATAAGTTTGCGAACGACAATATCCGTCGCATAGAGCAACTTGAGAGCAAGGCACGCGTAAATGTTAGTCCTGCTCCGAAAGTTAAATCAAAGCCAGCCGCAGCTGTTAAGGCTGTATCACAAAAGGTTGATACTATGGCTGTAGTTCCATCTGTGCCTAAAAGCAAAGTGGTAACTGAGCAGGAACCGTCTTCTGTTAAAGAGATATCCATAGTTAAGGATGCTGGTGCGCAGGCTGCACACAAGTCTACGCTCTCCTACGATTCTGATCCAAGAATACGTACCGGAGCATATATGATTGTAGGCGTCAGCAAGCGCGTAAAGTTACAGAAAGGTCAGACCTTGAAGTCCTTAAGCAAGTTCTATCTTGGTGAAGGAATGGAGTGTTACGTGGAAGCTGTCAATAACTATCGAGAGCTGAAAGCAGGCGATATGGTCAACATACCAGCCTTGAAGCTGAAGCCCAGAAAAAGATAACTAAAGGAACTTTTGGTGAGTTCCTGATTATGCAAGGCATAATGTAATTTTTTAGATTTTTAGGATATATGATGATTCGTCAGTTGGCCATAATCTTTGGCTGTCTCGCGTTAGGAGAATTAGTGATTTATTTAACTGGCATTCCGTTGCCTTCGAGCATCGTCGGAATGCTGCTGTTGACCATGTTGTTGAAGTTGAAGGTGATACGACTGGAATGGGTACGTAGTATTTCCGACTTCCTTGTCGGAAACATCGGTTTCTTCTTCGTACCGCCAGGAGTGGCTGTCATGCTTTATTTCGACTTGATAAAGGCCGAGCTTGTACCTATCCTTGCTGCTTCCGTTATCTCCACCATTTTGGTGTTGGCTGTAACCGGATGGATGCACCAGTTCTATGGAAAGGCAAAAGACAAGTCGCATGATATATTTAAGCATAAGTAATCGATATTCACATAAACAACCGAACATTCACAATCATGGAATATTTTTCAAACGACTTTTTCCTTATCTCCCTTACCTTCGGTACGTATTTTCTTGGTAAGTTGCTACGTCGTCGTACGGGTTGGGTGATAATGAATCCAATATTAGTGGCTATATGCTGCATGATACTTTTTCTGAAACTTACTGGAGTCAGTTACGATACCTATTATCAAGGTGGACGAATGATAGAGTTTTGGCTTAAGCCTGCTGTTGTAGCATTAGGAGTACCTTTGTATATGCAGTTATCCACCATCAAGAAGCAGATTGTCCCAATCCTCTTGTCTGAGCTTGCAGGTTGCATCGTAGGTATTGTTTCCGTCGTGTTTATTGCCAAAGAGCTTGGAGCCTCAAGGGAGGTGGTATTGTCATTAGCTTCCAAGTCCGTCACCACTCCTATTGCTATGGAGGTGACGAAGGCTGTAGGTGGTATACCATCGCTTACAGCCGCAGTCGTTGTTGGTGTGGGGCTTTTATGTGCAATATGCGGATATCGCACTATGGGTTTTGCCCATGTTAAGTCGCCGGTAGCTCAAGGTCTATCTATGGGAACCGCAGCACATGCCTTAGGAACTGCCACCTGTATGGATAAGAACGAGGTGCATGGAGCTTATGCCAGCCTTGGCCTTACCATTAACGGTATCCTTACCTCATTACTTACTCCTATGATCATACCTATGTTAGGTGTCTGATTATACCGATGTTAGGAGTATTAACGTATATATATAAAATCACCATTAACCGTTCTATGGACGATTAATGGTGATTTTTCTTTTGAAACCTTATTGCTTATTTGCAGACTGAAATGTTCAGCTTGTCTGCATCTTCTGTTTTCTCTACTTTTACCGTTGCTCCCTTCTTGACATTACCGGAAAGGAGAAAGTCGCAGAGTTCGTCTTCGATGTAGTTCTGTATAGCTCGCTTTAGAGGACGAGCTCCAAACTGCTGGTCATAGCCCTTTGTAGCAAGGAAGTCCTTCGCGGCATCACTAACTGTTATTGAGTAGCCGATTTCCTTCATGCGATCTATGAGGCGTGTCAACTCTATGTCTACAATCTTTCGGATGGCAGCGGCGTCAAGTTGTTCGAAGGTGATTATGTCGTCCAGGCGGTTGAGAAATTCTGGAGCGAACTGCTTGCTCAGACTCTTCTGTATTACAGAGCGAGCGTATTCCTTGCTCTTTTCGTCTGCTGCACCTGAGAGCGATACTGCGTTGAAGCCGATGCCATGGCTGAAATCTTGCAACTGACGTGTTCCTGCATTAGAGGTCATGATAATGATGGTATTGCGGAAATCCACCATTCTGCCGTTGCCGTCTGTCATACGACCCTCATCAAGTACTTGAAGAAGAAGGTTGAAGACATCGCCGTGAGCTTTTTCTATCTCGTCAAGGAGTACGATAGAGTAGGGATGGCGCCTTACCTTCTCGGTCAACTGACCGCCCTCACCATAACCAACGTATCCCGGAGGTGCACCAACGAGACGTGATGTGTTGAATTTCTCCGAGTACTCACTCATGTCTATGCGGACAAGAGCGTCCTTTGTGCCGAACATCGTCTCTGCCAGCTTCTGGGCAAGGTAAGTCTTGCCGACACCCGTAGGTCCAAGGAACATGAACACTCCGATTGGCTTATTGGGATCCTTTAGTCCAAGACGGCTACGTTGGATGCATCTTGATATCTTGTCGATGGCTTTGTCTTGAGAGATAACGGACGACTTTAGAGTGTCTGAAAGATGGCGAAGCATGCCTTCCTCTGATTCTGAAATCTTCTGAACAGGAATCCCAGACATCTGAGCCACAACCGTAGCCACTTCTGCCTCGCCGATGGTTTCACGAACGCCGTTGTCGTTCTGCATCCAGTCCTTGTTAAGCTTCTGAAGCTCATCCTCCAGCTGGCATTCACGGTCACGATAACTTGCTGCAAGCTCGAAGTTCTGGTCTGCAGCGGCAGCGTTCTTCAGACGCATCGTCTCGCTCAGCAGTTTCTCTTTGTCAAGAATCTCCTGAGGAATTACGGCGTGCTGTAAATGAGCCTTAGCACCTACCTCGTCCATAGCGTCAATGGCCTTGTCAGGTAGTTGGCGTTCTGTGATGTATCGTGTGGTGAGCTGCACACAGGCAAGCAAAGCCTCATCCGTGTAGCGTACGTGGTGGTAGTCTTCGTAGCGTTCCTTTATATTCTGAAGAATCTCTAACGTTTCTTCCTCTGTAGACGGTTCTATCATAACCTTCTGGAAACGGCGCTCCAAGGCTCCGTCCTTTTCGATAGAGTTGCGATATTCATCAAGTGTGGTAGCACCTATACATTGTATAAGTCCTCTTGCCAAAGCCGGCTTCATGATGTTGGCTGCATCCATAGAGCCTGGCGTGCTGCCAGCTCCGATAATTGTATGAATCTCGTCTATGAAGACAATAATCTCAGGGTTGTTCTCCAGTTCACGAAGCAGAGCCTGAATGCGCTCCTCAAACTGTCCTCTATACTTTGTTCCAGCGACGATGGACGTCATGTCCAGACGTAGTATTCGCTTGTTGAAAAGCAGGGGGGAGGTGTGATGCTTGGCAATCATCTGTGCCAATCCTTCGGCAATAGCACTCTTGCCCACACCAGGTTCTCCTATAAGAATAGGATTGTTCTTCTTTCTTCGGCACAGGATTTCCGTCACTCTTGCCATCTCTACAGCACGTCCTACGACGGGATCGAGCTTACCTTCCTTGGCAGCAGCCGTAAGGTCTGTTGAGAACTTGTCCAGTACGGGTGTGGACGTACCGCTTGTAGCAGCACGACCATTACCTGAAGGGTTGTTATATGCGTTTCCGACAGAATGACGTGACGTTGACTCGTCCTCTTCTTCAGAAAGGCCGATACCGTTTGTCGGAGTGTTGTTGTGTTTTATTGTGGTGTTTGTCTGCATGAAAAAGTTCTTTACGGTTTCGTATGACAAGCCGTTATTCTCTAATACCTCTTTGGCTCCACTCGGAGTCTGGTCGTGAAAGATAGCCAAAAGTACATGCTTCAGCTCCACTTCCTGCGAGTGTTGAAGCCTTGCCTCCAGTACGGACAGCTTCAGCACGTTGCCTGCATGTTCGTCCATAGTTATTTCCGATACCGAATCCTCAGATTTATTAGATATGGTATCAGAAGCTTTGGCCTCCAATTCGCGCTTGACAAACGCTTCGTCAATATTCATTGTCTGTAATATTGGTGTCAATGGATTTGTGTTATCCCTTAACATTCCCAAAACAAGATGCTCCACACTAACTGTTTTGCAAGAAAGGCGTTGGGCTTCTTCTCTGCTGAATGCCAAAACTTGGGAAACTTTTGGTGAAAACTGGTTCATCATGTGTGTTTTTATATTTAAAAATGTATAGCTGTTTTGATTATAACTATAGCAAATCTTATGCCATTACTCGTCGTCGTTACGTCCGCCAATGCAAGATTTGATTTCGCGTTCAAGCTTTTGCATCGTCCATTCGCCGCCGTAACTATTTATGTATGCCTTTGCGCTCAACAGGTATTCCTGCGCCACATCCACCTTGTCAAGATCAAGATAGCATTTCGCTATATGACCGAGAATATTGCCTTTTTCGTTGTCGTAACATAGAAGGAGCGTCTTTTCGAAATAGTTGATTGCTTGCTTTAGCTTCCCCGTTTCTAAGGAGCTGACAGCTGCACAATAATAATATACAGACCGCTCGTGTGGGGCGAATACCTCCAGCTTGTCTGAGACGGAACTGATGATGCTGTCACAAAGACGATATTCATGGTCGTAATAATAACATACGCCCATATATGCCCGAAAGCGATAGTTGAGATTGAATCTCTTTTCGAGTTGCTTGAAAAGGATTATCGATTCGTGATACTTGCCGCTTTGGAAGTAATCCACGGCTTTGTTCAGTTTGTCCTTGTCTGAAATATTGTCGTATTTGGTTTGCGAGTAAGAGGTTTGTGTGAATGCCAAAACCAATAAGAGCAGTATTATGCTTCTATGGTTCTGCCATTCTCTTAACATTTTATTCCATAATCTCGTCATTCTGTATAGAAGCGTATAAGATTTCGCAGATGGTTCTGGCAGATGGTGCAAAAATAGGGTACGTTGTTACTTCTCATACGACAGTCTTCCTGACCTCTGTACATACCCTTCATCTGATAGCCAGCACCCTCATAAAGTCCAATCTTCTTCTTGTTGCCTACGACAGGTGTCGGCACCTCATATTTCTTCGGCAAGAGATTCTCCCATTTACCCTTGAAGTTTACGAGTGAAGTGATGTTGGGTTCCCAAGGCTCGATGTCGAGAGGATGTATTGACAGTTGTTCCTGCTCATAAGCATATTCGTCTGCCAATCCTGCGAAACTATGACCGAACTCGTGCACTACTACTTTCTGGAACAATGGATGATGGGTCATTGAGAGATTGTATGAGTTGAGAATACCACCTCCGCCATACTCGCTTGTATTCACAAGCACAATAATGTGCTCGTAGGGCGTACCTGCCAAGACATTGTGAAGGTCTTTGAGGTTAAGCGTTGTGAGATATCTGTCAGAATAGAACGTGTCGAAATGGCTGCCAAGAGCGGTCGACTTCCATACTCCCTTCGATGGTTCGCTTGTTCCGGATTCGGCGGAAGGCGAACATACAGCCACGACATTAAAGCGGTCGCGCAATTCCTTGAACGGCTCGTGGCTGAACATCGCTTCGTTGGCAAGTTTCACGTCCTTGAGGAATACGTCCATCTCTGCTTCTGTATAGCCCTCTGCTACGTAGGCTATGTGGATGCACTTGGTAGTGTCCTTGGCTGCCTGAATTGTGGTGTATGGTGTAACATGTGAGAAGCCGATATGTCTGATGAGGATGTCGTTGGGCACAACGGTATGTGTCATGCTGCACATCACCTGACGACGATTGTCCATCAAATCCACAGTTACCTTCACCGTGTTCTTAGGCATCGGAATAAGAAATACGTTCTCAAAAGCCTTGTCCACGTGCTTTGCCTCGTCGTATGTCAGCCACTCCTGGAAAAGCGTAGAGAAGGAGTTGCGGTATATCACGGCGTTGGTCTTAGCGTCACGTACTGTTATCTGTCCGTTGCCTTCCATAGGCAGTTCGTCCAGATGTGCTTTCTTGCCATACCATCGTGGCATAAGACAAAGTTTGTCAACGGAAATTTTCTGATGTGATGCGTTGCCTGAGAATATATAGTCAAGGCGAAGTGTAGAGTCGGCGAAGCATTCGTCGAATTGTGGCTGTGCTTTGATTACGTTGGCTGATGCTGTAATGACGAGCATTATGGCAGCCAGAATAAGTTTATGCATAATATGATTTTTCATTGTTGTTTGATGTTGTTTACGTCCTGCAGAAAATGATGTATAGAATGTATCATATCTTTAATATAGTCTCTTTGCCAGTCGGCGTCATGGTGGCGGTTGCTGCCATAGAGTAGAATGTCAAGATCCATCGCCACATTGCCTTTCCGGCGTTCCTCGCGTTTGTCGCCGCATGCCTTCTCTATGTCCTTCAGATGCTCACGAAGGCTGTCGATGCTGATGTCGGTATAGCCATAGGCGAGCAGGTTTGTGTAGTTGGCGCAAGGCAAGCTGACGCCGATTGGCGCAGTCTCTTTCTCAGGCGTGAATCCGGCATTATGTATTAGTCGTTGGAGCGACTTCTTTGCTGCCTCTATCCTCGGTCTGCTGTCATAGTTTGAGCCGATAGCTACAATCACTTTATTCATCCTTTGCTGCGTCTTGGGGTGATTGGTCTTTGGCTGTTCCGATGCGTTTTGCTTCAATGTTGCCATAAACAAAACAGAACAGCAGGAAGATGCTGTATACGACGTAATATGTCAGGAAGCAGAATACGATGTTAGTTCCGAATACCAGCATGTTGAAGTATGAAGGAAGACCGCTTGTGTCGCCGTCCAATGTTCCGAGAAAATCGGCGATACTTGAGAAGTGACATACTATGAAAGGTATTGAGAATAAGAAAATTGACAATACGAGTTCAAGTAAAGCAACAATAACGGAAAGGATTATATATCCGCAGTTCTTCATACCGAAACTATATGGCTTGCCGAAACATGACGCATACTTTGAGCCGTTCTCAAGAATGTATTTTGTATGAGTGTAAGCTAATGGAGAAAGCAGAACGAAAAATACCGCCACTACTACCAATACACCCAAAGCGACAAGCACCTGTGAGGAAGCTGCACCAAGACTTGCCGTCCACTTTATCAGACTTTGCTGGCTACTGTATACAGCCGTAGTGGCTACGATAAGTGTCACTAATTGCGTAGCTGTTACAGCTGTGCATTTCGTTAGCGTGTGCTTATATGATTCTCCGTTCACCAGTTTGGCAAAGGTAGCCATGGCGCATGACGATACTATTACGAGCAAAAGCAAGTAGCATGCATATATGCCCAAAAACATCATTGGGCTTATCTGTCCCGGCATTACTGTTGTCGGCAGGAAAGAGATTGCCGAGAAACATATAGATGCCAAGAGGGTTATGAGCCATGTCTTCTTGAATATCGTGGAGAGGTTGTCCGAATAAAGCTTAGCCGAGGAACTGATACATCCTGCGTGACTACGACTCTTTATCAATTCGTTTATAATCATATCGTTATGAGGTTTTGTTTAATATTTAATCGAACGTCTGAATTCTGCTGCTACAATAGCAGTTGCCACAGCCACATTCAGGCTGTCAGCCGTCTCACGTCCTTCCGGATAATTGGGTATGCGGATGGCTCTGGTTATCTTTGAGCGGCTGAGAGCGGACAGTCCCTTGCCCTCGTTGCCCATTATGATAAGGCCGTTGTCCGTAAGCGGCTGTTCATATATGTTCTTGCCTTCCAACAGAGTTCCGTAAACGGGAAGGTCTGACGGTACGATAGCAAAGAGTTTTTCCATGTCCATGTACGTGATGTTCACCCTTGCCAGGCTTCCCATAGTTGCCTGCACCACCTTTGGATTGTATACGTCCACCGTGTCTGTGCTGCATATTATGTTCTCAATGCCGAACCAGTCTGCTATGCGTATGATGGTGCCCAGGTTGCCAGGGTCCTGAACGCCGTCGGTCACGAGTGTCAGCTTCTTAGCTATGTCGTTGATGTCTATCTGGGTGTTTAACTTTTCGAAGACAGCAAGTACCTGCTGCGGATGACAGAGCAGACTTGTCTTTGACAGTTCTTCGTTCGTTACTTCCACGATTTCGCATCCCGCGTTCTTCGGAATAAGCTTCATGTTATTGTCAAGCCATTCCTTTGTGCCCACCAGCATGCGCAGCTTCTCTTTGTGTAATGCCAAAATGTCAGCCACCACCTTCGGACCCTCAGCCACGAACATTCCTTGTGAGTCGCGGCCCTTCTTGTTTTCAAGTGAATGGATATACTTTATCTTGTTCTTGCTAATCATAATCAGTACGAAAACTATAAATTATATTCTGCAAAGGTAGTAATTATATTTTTTATTTATTAACTTTGCAAAGATATTTAGAATATATTATTACTAATAAAAGTATAGGTTTTAGAATGTTTAGAAGTGGTAAATGGATTTTGCCCGTTTTTGTCTTCACGATATGTATCTTGGCATCTTGTTCTTCGCTCAAGTTTGTTCCAGAAGACCAATATCTCTTGAAGAAGACCACCATCCAGAGTGAGGATTCTGTTTTTGACGGTCGTACTCTCTATCCCTACGTCCATCAGCGCCCCAACACCAAGTGGTTCTCCGTCTTCAAGGTCCCCCTTTCTTTGTATAGCCTTTCAGGTCGCGACTCTACGGTATGGATGAACAGATTCCTGCGCCGTTTAGGCGAACCTCCTGTCGTTTACGATTCCATAGAAAGCAACCGAACTCTCCATGACATGACTTCTGCCATGCAGTCGAAGGGATATCTGAATGCTGAGGTAAGCAGAACCACCACGAGCAAGAAGCGTAGGGCGCACGTCAACTATACCGTGCGTCCCGGACATCTTTATACTATAGGTAATGTGGTATATGAGAGCGAGGATCCTACGTTGGAGGAGTTTCTTCATCTTAACGACCCTAATAGCCGCGGTCTTAAAACCGGTATGGATTTCTCAAGCGAAAATCTCGATAATGAGCGAAAGCGAATAGTGAAGATTCTTGCTGATAAGGGATTCTATAAGTTCAATAAGGATTTCATCCACTTCGATGTCGACTCCACATGTAAGGGAGGAACCGTGGATGTAAAGCTTAGGATAATAAAGTATCGTGCTTCCAATAACGGCGTTGAGACCAATCACAAGCAATACTTCATAAACGGCATACGTTATGCCAGCGGCGATGGCAAGCCTTTCATTCCATTACGCCAGAAAGTCTTGGTCAACAATACGTATGTGGAGGAAGGACAGCCTTTCTCTGCCACAGCATTGCAGGACACATATAATAAGTTCGGACGTCTGCAAGCGGTTAAGTACACCAACATTCACTTTACGGAGCTGCCTGACACCAACCTTCTGAATTGCGACATTCAGATAAGCACCCGCAAGCCCAATTCCATTTCCTTCCAACCGGAAGGCACCAATACTGCGGGCGACCTTGGTGCTGCTGTGTCGTTGACTTATGAGAACAACAATCTCTTCCGTGGTAGCGAGCTTTTCAGTATCCAGCTGCGTGGAGCTTTCGAGGCCATCTCAGGTCTTGACGGCTATCAGAACAAGGATTATGAGGAGTATAATGTGGAGACCAAGCTGATGTTCCCCCGCATCATAGCGCCCTTCCTTACCAAGCGCTTCAAGAAAGAGCTGAATCTCCAGTCGGAGCTTCTCTTCAGCTATAACCTCCAGAACCGTCCCGAGTTTCACAGACGTGTCCTTACGGGTGCATGGCGATACCATTGGAAGAACAACAGACGACATCGCTCTTACCGATTCGACCTCCTTGACATCAACTACGTGCACATGCCTTGGATTTCGCAGACGTTCAAGACCAACTACCTTGACGATGTGTCGAGCAGAAATGCCATTTTGAAGTATAACTACGAGGATCTCTTCATCCTTAAGACCGGCATAAACTTCCATTATAATAACGGTAAGCATGCCGTAAGGTCCAACTTCGAGATTGGCGGCAATCTTCTTAGCGCCATCTCGCACATTCTTGGCGACAAGAAAAATGCCGAAGGACAGTATACGTTGTTCAACATTGCGTATGCCCAATACGTTAAGGGCGACTTCGATTACACGCGAGTGCTGACCATCGACACCAAGAACACGCTTGCCATGCATGTGGGCTTGGGCATAGCTTATCCTTACGGCAACAGTAAGGTGCTGCCTTTCGAGAAGCGCTACTTCTCTGGTGGTGCCAACTCTGTACGTGGATGGGGAGTGAGAGAACTCGGTCCGGGACGGTATAAGGGTACTGACGGCAACATCGACTTCATCAATCAGACCGGCGACATGAAGCTCGACCTTAATGCTGAGCTTCGTACCTTCCTTTTCTGGAAGTTTAATGGCGCCTTCTTTGTGGACGCCGGAAATATCTGGACTCTGAAGTATTACGAGGAGCAGAAGGGCGGTCAGTTCCGCTTTGACGAGTTTTATAAGCAGATAGCCGTATCGTACGGCTTGGGCTTACGTCTCAATCTCGACTATTTTGTCATAAGACTGGATATGGGTATGAAAGCCATCAATCCCGTCTACGACAATAAGCGCCAACACTTTCCGATTCTTAATCCCAACTTCGGTCGCGACATGGCTTTGCATTTTGCCGTCGGTCTGCCGTTCTAAACAAAAAAACTTGTGGAAAGTCTGCCCGTTACAGCAAACCTTCCACAAGTTTTTTATCTTCTACGTATTACTTTTATCTTCCGCAAATCTTCTGGAACGCACACGTGTCGCATGTCTTCTTGTCCTTCGTAGGCGTAAAACTTACCGAAGGGTCAAATATGTCTTTCAGCACATCCTTCAGGTGCTCCGTATATTCCGTCTTGGAAGGCAGCACGTCCATAATTCTTTCCTTGTCGAAATACAGAATAGGATCGTAGTCCTTGTTGACGGTCTGCTTTACGAACATAAGGGCTGGCGCCACCTTCAGTCCTGCAGGATTCAGCTTCCTTGAACCTCTCACGTTAAGTGCATACATGAGAGTCTGAAGGTAATAGTCGGAGTGTTTGCTGCTTATGTTTGCAGCATTAAACACCTCTTCCACATTCTTCAATACGTATTTAGGTTGCCTACCTGTCTTGTAGTCGAGCACTCGTATGACGTCCTCTCCAGTCTTTCTGTCCTTCACCATATCCAGTCGGTCTATGATGCCGCCCACTTCCAGCTTCCTCTGCTTGCCGTCGCTTGGAGTGGTGAATCTTACGTCTTCATACACGGCAGTTTCCAAAGCCAGAATGTTGAAGGGCGTATTTGCTCTGTCGTGACGCAGCATCTGCTGCAGGAAAGTCAGAATCACTTCTCTGTTGATAATCTGCAGTCCGTTCAAGCTTATCTTGCCCTTTGATATGTCAGTCTTGAAGAATTCTTCGCTGAACGCCTTGTCCACAACGTCTCCGAGCAATTCCTCGTTATCTATATATTTGTCGATGAACGCGTCTGTCACCACATTGTTGTTATGGCTTGCTATATCCTCATATATGAATTGTGCTGCCTTATGGAATATGTTTCCGAACATGCGGTTGTCAATATCCTCGTCGTTGCAGTCCGGCTCCTTCACGTTTGCCACGTACTGGAAGAAGAACTGTAGCGGACACCTTATATATTTGTTCACGGCAGAAGGCGACATGCTCTTCATACCGTCCAGCACGCTCATGACGTTCTTGTCCTTACAGATGCTTCTTCTCTTTATAGGCGTTGTGGCATTTGATGCTGACAGGCTGGCATGCTTTATCTGCTGGCTGCCGTCCACCATGAGTTGGAGCATGAAGCGGCTCATCTCTCCCGTATGTCCGTTCTCTGTAGCCTCGTTATACATAATGGTGACGTTGCCCGCTCTTTGTATGAGGCGATGGAAGTAATACGAATATATAGCCACCTTATTGTCTATGGTGGTCAGTCCGTAAGCCTTTCGTATGGCGTAGGGAATGAAGGACGAGTCGTTTACGCCCTTCGGCATGTTGCCCTCGTTGCATGAAAGGATGAGGAGGTTGTCGAAGTCGAGGTTTCGCGTTTCCAGCACACCCATTATCTGTATTCCCACGATAGGCTCTCCATGGAACGGGATGGCAGTAGTGGTCACAATCTGCCTTATCAGTCGTCGTAGCGTATTCTGGTCGACGTCCAAGTCGCCGTTGTCCGTCAGCGTCTTCAGTCGGTTCAGCACGGTATACATTCTGAATACCGCCTCTTGGAAGAAGGCGTCCTTCTCCTGCTGTGCCCCCGTAATGCCAATTCGCTTTACGATGTTCGATAGTTTGCCGAGCAAAGCCGAATTGTATGTCATGCCTTCGTTCGCCTTTGGCAGTTGGCTGAACATCACGCCCATGCCTTCGTCCTTCTCGTACGTAGCCAGATACTGCACGGACAGATATTGCAGGCGTCTCTCCTTTATCTCTTTCAGCAGGTCAGCCGCGCTTTCCGTTGCCATTCCTGCGTACGGATGTCCCATCACCTTGCTGAGAAGTGACGTGCCGTAGCTTTGTCCGTTCTGCCTCATGCCCAAGGTATAGAGGTCGTAGAGTTGTGACACGAAAGAGAATATTGGTGTCGTGGCAAGCGGATAACCGCTTGTGATGTTCACCTTGTTTATATCCTCCGGCAGACTGTGCATCAATGGCAGCAGGATGTTTTCGTCGCACATCACTATGGCAGTCTTCTTGCCAGCCTTATATCTGTCGTTCTCCATCAGCCAGTTGCCGGCAAAGCGTGCTTGGGCATTTTCTGAAGAAGCCGACACGTACGTCATGTTCTTCTCGCCCTTCATATTGTCATACACATCCTCTGACTTTATGTCCAGCTCGCAGGGAAAGTCGTCCAAGTATTGTGCTATGTATGTTCCTGCTGACGGATTGTGCAGTCTTCCGGGTTTCGGCATATAGTAGTTGTCGAAGTCCCAATAGAAGAGAGCCTTGCCCTGCTTCTTTATTGTCGAGAAAAGCTGTCGTTCTACGGTATGCAGCAGATTGAATCCCACAAAGACATATTGGTCGAAGTCGAGCTTCAGATCTTTGTTCTCCACCACGTCTCTGTAAAGCGCACCCTCATACATCAGTCCTTGCTTCTTCAGCCGGTCACGATAGTCTGCATAGATGTCGCCGAAGTGACACCATAGGCTGAGGAATTTCTTCTTCAGTTCCGTTTCCTTGTCCTCCGTGAAGTTAGCGAAGAATTTCTTCAGAATGTCGCGCTGTTCTTCGTCCAAGTATGATATGTCGTCCAGCTCGTGGATGTCCTTCAGGTTGCTGAACACCCGTTCGGCGTCAGCCATATTCTTGTCCACATCGTCAAAGTCGGAGAGCAGCAGCTGTCCCCAACCATAGAAGTGGTCGAGGTCTTCTGCCAGTCCCGTGCACTTTACGAACGACTTGTGTAGGTCGCATATCAGTTTTATCGAATCGCCGAGAGCATATTCTGATTGCTTGCCGAACAGCTCGCTTATGGTCATATACGTGGGGCTCCATACCGGCTTCTCCGCATTACGTGCCAGAAACTCGTTCATGAAGAGCGCCGCACGCTTGTTAGGGAATACCACCGCCATGCGCGAAAGGTCGGTTCCGTGCTTGCTCAGCAGGTCTTTCGCCACATGTTCCAGGAAAGATGTCTCGTTCATAATCTTACCTCCTCTATAGTGTTAGAATAAACATACCACAGGTATCCCTTTACGTCGGCATATCCCATGTTCTTCATTATTGCCATATAGTTTCTTACTTGATCAATATATTCCGGAGCCGGATTGCCGAATTTGAAGTCCACCACCACAATCCTTTCTCCGTCCTTCATCACTCTGTCCGGTCGTCGTTCCGTCACGGTGTCCGTAGCCTTGTCGTACAGCAGGATTGAGCATTCGTTGAAGAGCGTCCATTTGTCCTCGAACCATTCTGCCACCTGCTTGTTCGTCATTCTCTTCTCCACCATCTTCCTCAGCTGTTCAGCCGTCATGGTCTCGTCGTCCAGCACGCCTTCTGCCACCAGTTCGTCTATGGCAGGGCAGATGTCAGCCTTGGTCTTTATCGTGGCAAACAGCTTGTGCAGCAGTCGTCCCGTCTTGATGTACGTCTGTTTCTGCTTTTCCTCCACGTTGTCGTCGGGTGTGATAAAGTCCTGGCTCTTGTTGCTCTGTCGGAACTTTCCTTTTCCTTCGTAACTCCTGTATGCCGCCTCTATCTTCTCCTTCTTGGGAAGGAAGATGTTAGCCGACGCTTCATGCTTGTGTTCCTTGGCTATATAAGTTTCGCCGTACGTGAATGTCATGGTGCTCTTGTTGTCGCCTGGCGTTCCTTCTATGACGCTTCCAGGCAAATCCATCTTGAAGAGGGCTTGCTCCATTGACGATGATCTGCTGAGCGAGTTGCCACGCTTGCCGAAAACGATGAGGCTTGACGAAGCTCGTGTGAAACCCACATACAGCATATTCAGATTGTCCACCATGTTCTGCAGATGCTCCTCATAGTAGTCTTCCTCATATATGGTGCCCAGCATCTGCTTTGAGCTGAACGGTACGGGGAGCACGGGCAGGGCATCGAAGGGATTATCCTTTGGCGAACACCATATCGTTCCGCTCTTCTCTATCTGCCAGTCGCAGAACGGCATTATCACGTGCTCAAACTCCAGTCCCTTACTCTTATGTATGGTTATGAGTTGTATGCCGTCGATGGAGTCGGCAGGAATGGTCTTCTTGTAGAACGAGCTGTCCCATTCGTTTATGAACGTATTGATGTCAGCCGTATTGTTGACGATGAAGTCTGCCAGCAAGTCGAAGAACTTGAAGAGGTAAGCGTCTTCGCCCTCTATGGTCTGGAGGTGGAAGATGTTGTAGAGGTGCTCTGCCAAGTCGTATAGCGGCATGCAAGCCAGCTCCGTCAGATTATTGAGATATTCTGCCGGAAGCGTTTCTGCGAACGATCCTTCCTTGGCAATAATGCTGTTGGCTTCTTCCTCCGTCTTTCCCATGATGTGTGTCAGTATGGCTTTCTGGAGGTATATTGCTGTCACGGCGTTGTCCGTGTCCACAAGGTAACGCATGGCGTTTACGATTATCTCCACCGCCATAGAGCTGTCCAGCCTGTACGCCTCGTTCGATACCAGTCTGACCGTCGGCAGCTCCATCGCCAGATAGTCAGCTATGGCTTGCAATGTATTGTTTGATCTTGCTATGATGGCTATGTCCGCCAATGCCGCTCCTTGGCTGAGCAGGCTTTCTATGTTGGTCTTCACCATCTCCATCATCTCCTCGTTCGAGTTGTTGCCCTTATTGCCGGGCAGCAAGGTTATCTCCACACGTCCCAGAGCCTCCTTCTTCTTCTCCGCCACTTTCTGCTCCACGTCTGAGTAAGCCTTCTTCAGTTGCTCGGCACGTAGTATGCCGTTGTCCGAGCTGTCCAGTTGTGTCAGATTGTCATACTCTACGTCAGCCATAGCCTTGAAGAATGCGTTGTTGAAGACTATGACGTTACGTTGCGAACGCCAGTTGGTGTCGAGAGGTTCCAGTTTCAGCATGTCATTCTTGCCAGGAAATTCCATCTCTATGTTGTTCAGCATTCGCCAGTCGCCCGATCGCCATCTGTAGATGCTCTGCTTCACGTCGCCTACGATAAGGTTGCCTTTAGTCTCGCCGTTACTCATACATTCTTCCAGCAGCACCTTGAAGTTCTGCCATTGTATGACGCTCGTGTCCTGAAACTCGTCTATCATGATGGTCTCCAGACGTGTGCCTATCTTTTCGAAGATGAAGGGCGAGTCAGAGTCTTGTATGAGCGAGTGGAGTAGGGAGTGGGTGTCGCTGAGCAGGAAGCGGTTGGTTTCCATATTCATCTCCCTCACCTTTGTATCTATGCTGTTAAGGAGTCGCAGCTGATTGATGTTTCGCAGGGTTAGTGCAGCCGACTGGTACGTACGCCATCTTTTCGATCTCACCTCTTCCGTCTCCTCCAGAATTTTCGCCAGCGTGCCTGTGGCGAAGTCGCGCAAGTCTTGCGGGGCGCTTCCCGTCACCCATTTGTCCGTTTCGCCGTTGAGCGCTCCGACAGCCGTTTTTGTCAGAATGCTGTCGTCCATCACTCCGTTCCTTATCTTGATGAAGTATCCAGCCACGCCTTTCGTTTTATTGCTCAGGTCATTCACCGTATATCCTCTTTCCTCCAGCGCCTGAAAGAAGCGTTCGGCTTCTGTCTGGATGTCTTTCTTGGCGTTGTCTCTGAGCTGGCGCAGCATGTGGGTATAACGTCCGAAAAATCCCTTCTCCGCCAGCTTCATGTTCAGCTCCTTCGAGTGTGTCTTATAGAATTCCTTGAATATGTTCTTGCCGAATTCCTTGATGTTTCCGATGACGTTCCAGTCGTGTTCTTCGTCGATGTTCTCCTGGATGAAGTCCATTATCCATTTCAGAAAGTCGTCCTTCTCGCGCAGTTCGGTTATGAGCTGGTCCACGGCGTTCGACTCGATGTCCTCGTCGTTCAGCTCCACCTTGAGGTTGGCTGTCAGGTCCAGCTCTCTTGCAAGATTGCGCAGCACGCTCTGAAAGAAAGAGTCGATGGTCTCTATTCTGAAGTAGCTGTAGTTGCTTACGATGTTGTGAAGGGCTATGCCGGCTCTCTCCGTAAGCATCTTGTCGCCTATGCCCAACTCTTTCTTTATCTTGTCCGCATATCCCTTCGAGTCTGGCAGTTGTTTCCAGATGCCGTATAGCTGGCTGAGGATGCGCATCTTCATCTCCTCCGTAGCCTTGTTGGTGAAGGTCACGGCAAGAGTGCTTCGGTAGCTGTTAGGATTTAGGATAAGCAGTTTTATGTATTCTGCGGAAAGCGTGAATGTCTTTCCGCTACCAGCACTTGCCTTATATATAGTAAGAGCCTTGTCGTTCATATAATGTTTTGTTTTTAGAAAAAGGTGTCACATCATGTTTTCCAGGTCATGTAGGGCGCTTTGCATGTCGGAAGCGAACGTCAGGTGTTCGCACAGAAAGTCCTCCTTTCCGTGTGCTATATGGCTGTATAGCGCCTTGTCCATATCCTGCACGTAGGAAGAGATGGCATATTCGATGTCGTCCTTCTGGGACGGTATGGTGGAGTGGGCATACACTCTCCACTTCTGGTGGAAGAAGCAGTATGCCGACTCTATGCTGTCCTTACAGAACATCTGTCTTCAATATTTTGATGTCCTCGCAGGGGCGGTCGCCACGCTGCGTCTCCACAGACTGGATTTTCTCCACCACGTCCAGTCCTTCCGTCACCTCGCCGAATACCGTGTACTGTCCGTCCAGGTGTGGAGTGCCGCCGATGGTCGTGTATGCCTCCATCTGCTCCTCGCTCAGTCCCACAGGATTAGCCTTGCAGATGTCCTGTGCTTCCTTCATCAGACGCTCCTGCATGTCCTGCAGACCGGCACGGTCACGGTTGCGGCGCATCTCCATTATCTCCTCCTTGTGGTATGTCACGAGGTCGTTGAAGGTGATGGTCACTTGGTTCTGCTTCATCTGCTTCTCCATCTGCTTCAGCTGCGAAGCCTTATACACGTCGCCCCAGACAATATAGAACTGGCTGCCGCTCGACTCACGGTTCGGGTTTACCTCGTCGCCCATGCGAGCTGCGCACAGGGCGCCGCGCTTGTGGAAGAGGTTGGGCTTTATCTCTGCCTTGATGGTATAGTCAGGACCTCCCATGCCCAGCTGCTTTCCGGCAGGAGCGTTCTTCGAGTCGGGGTCGCCGCCCTGAATCATAAAGTTCTCTATCACTCTGTGGAACAGCACGTTGTCATAATATCCCTCCGAAGCCAGCTTTACGAAGTTGTCGCGATGGAGTGGGGCCTCGTCGTACAGGCGTACTGTGATGTCGCCCATAGTGGTTGTGATTTTGATGTTTGCCATTGTCGTTAATGTTTTCTTAAAATGTATGTTTTATGCAAAGTTACTACTTTTTGTCTAACCTCTTCTTTTAACAAACCATAAATTTTCGCCTATTATACGCCCGAAATTGAATGTTTTTTGTTATTTTGCAAGCTAATCATTAACCAAACCAATTTATTAATATGAGCAATTTGCATTTTCTGAAAGTTAAAGTGGTCCGAATAGATGAAGACCGTCATAAGTTTATTGTTGAACATGAAGGCAAGATTTATCAGGTGTCGCAGTTGGCGTTCCAGCGACAACAACCCAAGCCTGATTTTATTGACTGCATTTATTATCAAACCGACAACGGGGGCATCTATATGTCGCAGAACATCCAGCGTCTTATGCAGGAGCGGTATAAGATAGGTGATGAAGTGGAATTTCAGATTAAGTATATAAAGGACGATAAGTTTGTGCTTGAGGACAATTATGGCTTTACGGCGCTGATGAACTGGATTCCTACCATCAATTCTGCTTTAACGCCACGCGTCAAGTGTCAGATACTTAATATCTTACAGAAAAACATGGAGGTGCGTTTTATCTCCACTCTGGGTGCTGCTGCGTCCGAGTTTTCGCTTAAGGATGCAGACATCGCATCCATTATTGGCGACTGCGTCTGGAACACTCCGGCTTTACGCACTCTTGTCCTCAGCGATTCTGACATCGAGACGTTCAGCACGGCGTTCGGCTCCTTCCTTCAGCACGTCGTAACGTCCACGCCTAAGGAGGAACTTCCCGAAGTGCTTTCTGACATCCGCCGCCGGTCTCTTTCCGCCCTTGCTTCGCCTGCCTTCCTTCCTAAGTGCACGATTGTGGAGCGCAGCCTACTGGAGCAACGCTTCACGGAGATAATAGAGCAGACTGGCTATTGCGTTCAGGCTATGGAGAAGGTAGATAGTGGCGAGGCGGTCGGCTATGTGGAAGATGTCCTCAAGACCCTCTCAGAGTCGGCTTTCATCTATCATCCCCGCAAGCATTTCGGCATCATCCTCGGCATCTTCATGTTTGACGCTTCCGTCATGCAGCGGACCATATCGCTCATCCTTTCCTCGCTCCGTTCGCAGCCCGATTCGTTGTGGCGCCGTCCGCCCTTCCAGCGTCAGCTACTTAAGATACTCGACCTCTATGTCTCGCGCCTCTATCCTGAGAACGACAAGCTGCAGACCGACTCTGCCGCTCGCGAGACCATGATAAGCACGCTTGCCATAGAGCTGATGCTGGCGAAGAACCTTACATCTCCCTATATCGACCTTCCCCTCAATCTTTCCACGCTTTATCGCCTCGTGTCGCTCATGAACGTCAGCGAACCCGAGAAGACGCTCAATAAGGCCTTCCTTTCTCTCTTTACGGATGCCGACATCGACTTTTCCCTGCCTTTCGATTGTGACGACGCTTTCATCATGGCCAATATGCTTTGCTCGCAGATTGACGACAATAGCGTGGAAGACTTCGACGGGGCTGAGTTCCGTTCCGGCAAGACCCGCCTTCTTGTCAATCATTCGTCCATTACCCTCATGCCATCCACTCCTCCTATGATGGGCAGTCGTTACAGCGCATTACCCTCTGAACTCAAGTTGTGGCACGGACTCGGGGTGGAGCTTGACGAGAAGATTCCGTCCGACCTTCGCAACTGCACATACAAGACCATCGGACAGTACAAGAAGTTGTGGGAGTATCTTTACACAGCTGTCTTCTCAGCACAGTCTTCTCTCATACAGTCTAAGATTAATAGTCTCGACATCGACGACCAGACACATGTCATCATCTTCCGACGCATCCCCGGCACGTTGGTTTTCGAGTGTAAGATTGTCAACGACGAGGTGGAGGGCACGGGCACGCTGGACATCCGCACAGACTGCTCACCTTATTATCCCGGCGACATCGGCGTCTCCACGTTCGAGAAAGACGGCAAGCCGCTCATCCTCGACGTATACGTCAAGGCCATCAATGCTGACGGCACTTACGTCTTCGGCATGTCCGAATACATAACGGAGTTTATGGAGCAGTATCGTGAGGAACATCTCGGTTACGATTCTGTCCTTACCTGCATCGTCAATAAGGGTGCGGCTGGCGCCAAGTGTGTGCCAGCCATCAGCTATGAGGGACTGTCGGTTTCAGTATCGCCCAATTCTGACATCACCATGGACGACCTCTATAAGGGAGCTGTCGTGGAGGTTGACTGTCTTGCCAAGGGCACCAACGGCTTCATCGCCTCCACCTTCAACGGCTATTCCGACCTTCGCCACATCTCCGTGGCTGAGGCTTTCCATCGTCTTATGGTCAATTATGCCGGAGGCGAGGTTTATGACATCGTGACGGGCAGCTCTGCCGCTGAGGAGGAAGTGCGCACCATGGACAAGCGTAGCGTCCGAGAGCTGATGTTCATAATTGACGCCAAGGCCACTATCGAGAACGACAGCGTACGTGCCTACAATTATCTCTCTTACTGCCGTCTCATCGCCAAGCTCCTTGCCGATGACGAGCGAATCAATTATTACGCCAGCCGTCTGCGCCTCCTCGAACTCCTCAACGAGTTTGCCGTCTCTGACTCCATCAGCCTTGAGGCCATACATCGTCAGGAGGAGAACGATGCCGCATTCATCTATCATAACGCCACTCTGCGCCACGACTTCGAGCAGCTCCAGATTATCGGCTGCATCAATAAAGACGACTATTATGACTATCTCTACGGCAAGTCGCTCAACAACGAGAATCCGCAGCTGCAGCAGCTTGCCTCCCTCGTCATGGCGCACAATACCGTGAAGAAGGCCGGGCTGCTCACTCAGGCGGGCGACATCCTTGACAAGATCAGGTCCCTGCTCAAACTCGACAAGAACCATTCAAATAAGAAGAATTACGGTTCGGAGGACTTCCATACGGAGTTCAAGACTTCCATCATTTATCCTGAGTCGTCCATGCGCGTGGACATCAAGGCGCAGCGCCTCAAGATTATGCAGGAGATTTGTGCCTTCCTGAATGCAGAAGGCGGCACATTATATATAGGTGTGTCTGACATCGGCTACGAGATGGGCATCGACGAGGATCTCAAGCATCCGCTCTTCTCACGATCTCGCGACAAGTATAAGGTCTACGTAGACAACTGCGTGGCACAAGACCTCGGTCAGCAGGCTGCCCATTACGTCCACACCAACTTTGACAATACCATCAAGGGCGACGTTCTCATCATACGCATCGAGCCGTGTCCCACCCCCATCATGGTGGATGGCAATTACTATGAGCGTATGGGCACCTCGGCACGTTGCGTCAACGACACCTATCGTGAGAGCTTCCTCTCGCAGCGTAGGGCATGGGCGGCGCAGCATCAGCCGCAGACCGATCTGCCGGTAGAGGAGGCGTCTCCGGCTCCCATAGCCGAGAAGCAAACGCCAGCCGACTCTTCCTCTTACGATGAGGCAGGGGAGTGGACGGTCCAGACGTCACGCTCACGCAACAACATCCTGCATGAGTATGACGATTACGACAATTACCTACCCGTTTCGGCTGTCATCAGCATCATGGCGGACGGCAACTATAAGGTGCTGGACGAGGACGACTATCAGCCGGCGCTCCTCAAGATTGCCGTACACGAGGAGGAGGAAGACCGTTGGCTGGTAATGGTCTACGACACGGGTCGTGTATGTCGCATCCCCGTCTCGCAGCTTCTCAAGCGTGACCGCGACCGCATCTTCAAGCGCAGCTCTGCCGCCGAGGTGGTCTATGCCTCCATCGGTGGTCAGGACGATATGCTCTGCCTCGGTCTTACCGACAGCAAGGGAGTGCGTTACGTCCGCTTCGACGATCTCTCCGCCTTCAGCCAGGGAGGAATGCAGGACGACGGCGACTGTCCCGTCGATTGTTCCTTCGACAGCCTCTTCTTCGCCGAGATAGTTCCTGCCGTTGCAGCCCAGGACATACGCCCGACATCCCGAAAGTCCATCGGCATCAACCTCCGTTCCGCCGATGCCCATCGCTGCCTCGAAGCCATACCTGGCGTAAAAGCAGAGAATCTGGAGTGATATTGTGTGCGAAAATATTGTAATACTTTAAATAAATCACTATTGTTTGACCAATTCAAGGCATCTACCAAGAGAAGACATGGCTGGAGCTTTCTTTGTTGTAATGTCGTAAGTCGTTGTCTTTTAGCTTTTTAGATGAATTTTGGTTGGGAGTCAGATGTATCAAGCGTTTCAGTTTCAGTTGTTTCAGTTGTTTTTTAAAGGGTATCACTTTTCCTTTCTTTATATATAATATATTGATTATTAATTAGTTATAAGTATATAAAAGAGGGCTTCGGACATAACTGACCCTTAAAAAACGAACTGAAACTGAAACAACTGAAACACCTTACGCTTTTCCCCTCAGTTTACCTTCCTTCTCCAAGGCCTGTGGCGACGCCGCTCGCCACCTGCGTGCCACTTTTGCAGTGTCAAAGCGGCACTATTGCAAGGCAATAGTTGAGGTTTTAGGAGGTAAAAGCGGCGCTATGACACCATAAAAGCGCCACTTTGACAGCACGTTTGTTTACGAACTGGGGTGCGAGTAGTTACTTATAATAAAAGATTACGGATTTCCCTGGTTAGTCTGATGCTAACGCCATTTTGCGCATAAAATCAGAATAATCAGAAAAATCCGTAATCCTATAAATAGTCTGCTTAATCCGCTATCTGTGGGACTCCTTTCTTAGAACAAACTGCGGAACGATGTTGGAATTGGCGTAGAAAACTCCATCCGTTCCTTTGTGATGGGATGCACGAAGCACAGCACGTAGGCGTGGAGGCAGAGACGGTGCAGAGGATCGTCGCCGTTGCCATATTTCGTGTCGCCGCAGACAGGATGTCCCATGTCCGCCGAGTGAACACGAATCTGGTTCTTACGACCCGTCTCCAGCTTATATTCCACCAGCGAGTGCTCAGTAGTCCTTGCCAGCACATGGAAGTGCGTCACAGCCAGCTTGCCGCCATTGTCAGTCGGCGACGAGTAAGTGACGTATGCCTTGTTGTCCTTCAGCCAGTTACGGACGGTGCCGTTGTCGTCCTCCATCTCGCCGCTCACCACAGCCACGTAGCGGCGGTCATACACCGTTCCGTGCCAGTCGTGCTCCAGAATCTGCTCCGTGTCGATGTCCTTGGCGTAGATCATCAGACCACTTGTGTCGCGGTCGAGGCGGTGCACTACGTGCGCACGGCAACGCTGACGGGTTTTCAGGAAATAGTCGTCCAGCACCGACTTCACGTTCAGCGACGAGTGACCTGCCGCCATTGAGAGAATGCCGATGTTCTTTTCCACCACCACTATCCATCTGTCCTCATACACAATCTTCACGTAGCGACTCTTAAAGGCGCTGTTGTTCTTGTGTCGTGCCACCTGAATGCGGTCGCCTTTACGCAGCGGCGCGTCAAACTGCGTCACCACCTTACCGTTCACCTTAATGCCGCGTCCTTGCAGCGTCGCCTTTATCTTGTTGCGGCTCTCCTTGGCGTGAGAGAGCAGATACTGAAGGAGAGCGTCCGGGGTCTGTTCGCTTACCACATACTCCGTGCAGTCTCCTCCACGGCTACTGTAATAGTTTTGCTTATTTGGCTGTTTCATCTTTCTTTTTCCTTTTTTCAGTCACAAAGTTACTGATATTTTCGCTAATACACTAAAAACAACGTAATTTTGCAACCATGAAAACATTATTAGCCACTATCATCCTCGCAGGACTTCTCTCCTGCCAGTCCTCTAAGCCCGGGTTCCGTAGCGTCTCCGTGGACGATTTCCAGCATCTCATCGCCGACTCCTCCGTCATACGCCTCGACGTACGCACAGCCAAGGAGTTTGACGATGGACACATACCCAACGCCGTCAACATCGATGTCCTACAACCCGACTTCCTTCAGAAAGCCCTCTCTTCTTTACCACGCAAACGCACCATAGCCGTTAATTGCAGAAGCGGAAAACGAAGCAAGAAGGCTGCTGAATTACTCGCAAAGAAAGGATACAAAGTTGTAGAACTCGATGCAGGGTTTAACGGGTGGATAGAAGAAGGAAAGGAAGTGACAAAAGAGTAGAAAATGAAGAAGAAAGCTATTCTTGGGAATGGAAGAAAGTGGCAGCTACATGCTGTCATCAGATACCTTGTCCTCACGATACGCAACTGTCGTCTGCTGGTATTTATGGCTTTGTTTCTTGGTATATTAGAGGTGATTGTCAGTCTGTTACAAGTATGGACAGTAAAAAGAGTCATCGATTCGGCATCCATAAATACAGGCGAATCCATCATTCGTTCAATCGGTATTCTTACATTGTTAATAGTTTTAGGGTTCGCTTTGACGGCCCTCAGCACCTGGGTAGGCAATATTGAAGGAACACGTGCAAAGAACAATATGCGGCAACGTATATTGCATAAACTGTTATTAAGTAAGGATAGCGGCAAACTTCATTCCGGTGATATCGTCAACCGTATAGAGATCGATGTGTCTACTATCATAAATTTTGTAGGCTACAAGATTCCAGAGTCAGCATCTGGATTGATAATGTTTGCTGCCGCAATGGTTTGTCTGTATCATTTAGACCACTATCTGCCTATCTTGGTCTTTGGGGTAATTGTCATCTCTTTGGCTATTAGTAGAATATATATCAAGAAGATGCACAAACTTATAAAAGACGTACGTGAATCAGAGGGCAATATTCAAGCAGTCATTCAAGACAGTATCCAGAACAGATCTCTCCTCAAGGTGCTTGAAGCAACCCAAACTATAGCAGAACGCTTTTCTTTCGTCCAGTCTAACTTGTTTGGTAATATGAAGAGATCCACGTCGTTTTCTATACATGCGAGTGCAATAGTAAGCGCAGGAGAATCATTTGTCTATATTCTTACCTTCCTATGGGCTGCATTGCGAATGTCTGCTGGCACACTTACTTTTGGTGGAATGACAGCCTTTCTGCAATTAATTAATAAGGTGTATCGCCCTCTACGGAATTTGTATGGTATATTACCTTCTTTCGTCGGAGCCGTAACCTCCGCAGAACGTCTTATGGAAATGGAGAATTGGAATAAGGAACTCAATGACAATCCGATTAAAATGGATGGGCCATGCGGTATTTTGTTAGATAATGTATCGTTTCGTTATGACGATTCTTCGGAAGACGTAATTAGCAATCTTTCGTTTGATTTCCATTCTGAAACATCAACCGCCTTGATCGGGAAAACGGGTACGGGAAAAACGACGATACTTAGACTGTTAGTGGCACTTGCCGTCCCGCAGAAGGGACATGTGAGAGTGTATAACGAAAAGGAAAGTTTCGAGACATCGTCATCCATGCGTTGTAATTTTATTTATGTTCCACAAGGCAATACACTTATGCATGGTACAATAAGGGATAATCTGCTATTAGGAAATCCATCAGCAACTGACGATGAAATATACGAAATGCTGCATGTTTGCTGTGCAGACTTTGTACGCTCCATTCCTAACGGGCTTGATACACTATGTCATGAAAATGGAGGAGGACTTTCGGAAGGTCAGGCACAACGCATAGCTATAGCACGTGGTCTGTTGCATGGCGGAGAAATTGTTATTCTTGATGAGGTAACATCCGCTCTTGACGAAGAAACGACAAAAGAGTTACTTGACAATCTCTTTGAGAATTATGCTGACCGCACGCTAATCTTTGCAACGCATGATCCACTGGTATTAGAAAGATGTCAGAGAAGCTGTTCTCTTTAGATATAACTTTTTAAAATAAAAAGGTGTGGCAGAAATATTGAAAAAGGATAATCCCTGTTTCTTTACTTCTGCCACACCTTCTTTATTATCTTTTCACCATATTACTGGTGCTGTTCTCTAAGCAAGTCGTTAACTGTCTTAACGGGATTGAAAGTTCCGATGGGCACTTCCACGAAGATGGTGTTCCAGTTACTCATGGCACCATTCCAGAGACCGGGAAGTTCGAGCGCCTTCAGCTCCTTGCCGTTCTTGCTCTTCGAGCTGATGAAGCCCGTGTTCTTGTCGACGAAGTCGGGGAGCTGGTAGTGGTTGCCGTCCTTATCCTTTGTGGCGCAAACGAGGTCAACGGGATTGAAGTGAGTGCCGTTCTTGAACATCTCCATATACTCAGCGTTGTTCTTGTCTATCTGGCTTGACTCGAGGATTTGCGGGCTGATTGTACCGTCCTGATTGTAGCAAAGGAACGGGCCGCCACCCGGTTCGCCCACGTTCTTAACGACGCCGCAGACACGGATAGGACGAGAGAACTTGGTGCGGAGATAGTCGGCAAGCTGCTCACGAGAGAGGCTCTTGACGTCGTGCTTGCGGCAGCAGAGTCTGCCTTCGAGGAAGCTGACCATCTCTTCGAGCTGAGCGTCCGTGTAAGTGCCGCTCTCGAGGAGGCGGAGATAAGCGAACACCTGCTTCTGCGTGTCGACGAGGATGCCGGCGATGAGTTTCTTATAGAGAACCGTCTCGTCCTTGATGCGGTCAGGAACCACGTTGTCGATGTTCTTCACGAATACAACGTCAGCGTCAATCTCGTTAAGGTTCTGGATGAGCGCTCCGTGACCACCCGGACGGAAGAGCAACGAACCGTCCTCATTGCGGAACGGCGTGTTGTCAGGATTGGCAGCGATGGTGTCCGTGCTAGGCTTCTGCTCAGAGAAGCTGACATTATACTTGATGCCGAACTTCTGCTCATAGTAAGCAATCTTCTCAGCCACCTTCTTCTTGAACAGTTCCAGATGGTCGTGAGAGACGGTGAAATGGATGTTGGCATTGCCGTTGGTGCTGGCATAGAGAGCAGCCTCTACGAGATGCTCCTCCATAGGAGTGCGCGGTCCGTCCTCATACTGATGGAAGAGGAGGAGGCCCTTGGGCAGCTGACCGTAATTGAGGCCCTTAGCCTCGAGGAGGTTAGCCACGACTGCCTTATAGTTGCCAGCCTTGGTAAGGTCGCATACGCAACCGCCGTCGTTCTTCTTGCACTCGGCACAAAGAGCCTTCTTAAAGGCGAATTTCTTTATATTGTCGAAGAAAGTCTTCTCAAAGTCGGTGGTGGGTAAGTCGTATGGAGCGCTGAGGAAAGCGAAGAGATCCTTGAACATTCTGCTGGCAGCACCGCTTGCCGGCACGAACTTTACGACGCTGTGGTCAGAGGAGAGATAGTCGGTCCAGTCTGCCACGTACTTCTTTACTTCCTCCTCTGTGGGCTTGAAGATGCCGTTGCCGATGGCGGCAGCAGCCTCAATCTTAAGGAACGGGAAACCCTGCTTGAAGTCCTGGAGCTGGTGCTCTACCATTTCTTCAGAGATGCCTCTTGTGGAAATCTGGTTTAAATCTTGTTTGGATAACATAATATTTGATTTTATGGTTACATAAATTGTCTAATTACCCTACAAATGTAAAGACTTTTTCGTGAAATAAGAAATGTTATACGGAATTTTTGTACCTTTGTCTTGCAAATTAATTATTAAAGGTGTGAATTATGGAAGAAAAGTTCGAATTTACATTGGAGGAACGTCGTGAGCTGGGAGAGATAACCCAGCGCCTCAAGGCTCTCGTCGGCGACGAGATAAGTGAGGAGGACGAAGCGAAGGTGCGTAAGCAACTGGAGGAAGAGATTGACGGCAATAAGATAAGAAGAGACGTTTTCGGGCAAAATCCTATACTTCTCAGTTTTCAGACTGCCGAGCTGGAGGTGAATGAAATTGGCATGAAGCGCGACTGCGTGCTTGCCATACTCCTATATAACAGCGTGATCTGCGGCAATATGACCATGGAGGATGCGGAGAAGATGTTCGGCAAGAGCGTGGCGCAGATCATCCACGGCTTGGTGCGCATTCATGAGCTTTACACCACAAGACCGGTCATAGAGAGCGAGAACTTCCGCAGTCTGCTGCTGTCGTTCGCGGAGGACATGCGCGTGGTGCTGATAATGATTGCGGACCGCGTGAACCTTATGCGACAGATTCGCGACACGCAGAACACGGAGGCGAAGACCCGCGCGGCAGAGGAGGCCAGCTATCTGTATGCCCCGTTAGCACATAAGCTGGGACTGTATAAGCTGAAGAGCGAGTTGGAGGACTTGAGTCTGAAGTATCTGGAGCATGACGCCTACTACATGATCAAGGAAAACCTCAACGCCACAAAGCGGTCACGCGACGCATATATTGAGAAGTTCATTGCTCCGCTGGGCGAGAAGTTGGCGGGCATGGGCATAAAGTGCCACATAAAGGGACGTACGAAGAGCATCCACTCGATATGGCAGAAGATGAAGAAGCAGAAGTGTGGATTTAACGGCATTTACGACCTCTTTGCCATCCGTATCATCATTGACTCGCCGCTGAGCGAGGAGAAAATGCAATGCTGGCAGGCTTACTCGCTCATCACGGACATGTATCAGCCTAACCCGAAGCGACTGAGAGACTGGCTTTCGGTGCCGAAGTCGAACGGCTACGAGAGCTTGCACATCACGGTGCTCGGACCCGAGAACAAGTGGGTGGAGGTGCAGATAAGGACGGAGCGCATGGACGAGATAGCCGAGAAGGGCCTGGCTGCGCACTGGAGATATAAGGGCATCAAGAGCGAATCGGGACTGGACGACTGGCTGAAGAACATCAGAGCTGCGCTGGAGAACAACGACAACCTGCAACTTATGGACCAGTTCAAGATGGACCTTTACGAGGATGAGGTGTTCGTGTTTACGCCGAAGGGCGACTTGCTGAAGTTTCCGAAGGGTGCCACCATTCTCGACTTCGCCTACCACATCCATTCTGGTGTGGGCAACAAGTGTGTGGGCGGCAAGATAAACGGCAAGAATGTGCCCATACGTGAGGTGCTCCATTCGGGAGATACGGTGGAGATACTGACGCAGAGTAACCAGACGCCGAAAGCGGACTGGACAAACATCGTGAAGACAGGACGTGCAAGGGCGAAGATACGCCAGTCGCTGAAGGAGCTTCAGATAAAGGACGGTCTGTACGCCAAGGAAATTCTTGAACGTAAGTTCAGAAACCGCAAGGTGGAGATGGAAGACAGCGTGATGTCGCACCTTGTGAAGCGTCTGGGCTTTAAGGAGATGTCTGACTTCTACCGTCAGATTGTGGACGAGAAGCTGGACGCCAACGACATCGTGGACAAATACATAGAGGAGCGCGATCATGAGGCTAACCTCAAGTATGCTGGCGTTGTGCGTAGCGCGGAAGGATTCAGCCTCGGAGGGCAGAACGCAGAGGGAAGCGGTTTTCGTTCTTCGGACGATGAGCTGGTGATTGGTCAGAATCTGAAGGGGGTGGACTTCTCACTCGCTAAGTGCTGCAATCCCATATACGGCGACCCAATCTTCGGCTTCGTGACGGTTTCGGGTGGCATTAAGGTGCATTGCCAGAACTGCCCCAATGCTCCGGAGATGCGCAAGCGCTTCGGCTATCGCATCGTGAAGGCCCGTTGGAGCGGTAAGGGACAATCGAAGTATCAGATTTCGCTTCGCATTGTGGGCAACGATGATATCGGCATCGTGAACAACATCACCAACATCATATCGAAGGAGGAAAAGATTGTGATGAGGTCGATAAACATCGACAGCCACGACGGACTGTTCAGCGGCAACCTTGACGTGCTCATCGACGATACGCTGAAGCTGGAGGCGCTGCTGAAGAAGCTGCGCACGGTAAGAGGCGTGAAGTCGGTGGAAAGACTGTACTGATGTCTCCAAGGTCAAATAATAAATATCAAACAAAGCAGGTGTTCGGCATGTAATTTGCTCTGAGGATTATAAAAAATAATAGGAGGATACGAATTATGGCATTTATTGATTATTACAAGATTCTCGGTGTGGACAAGAACATCCCTCAGGACGACGTGAGGGAGGCTTACCGCAAACGCGCCAAGCAATTCCATCCCGACCTGCATCCTAACGACCCGAAGGCAAAGGCTAAATTCCAGGCTCTGAACGAAGCTTATGACGTGATCTCCGATCCGGAGAAACGTAAGAAATACGACCAGTATGGTGAGAAATGGCGTGAGGCTGGTGCCTTCGGACAGGGAGGTCCGGGTGGAGGCAGCTACTACTACTCTGGTGGTGGTGACGGTTCGCCTTTCAGCGGCTTCGACTTCTCTGGCTTCAGCGGAGAGGGCGGCGGCTTCTCAAGCTTCTTCGAACAGCTGTTCGGAGGTGCAGGAAAGGGATCACGCAGTCGTGGCACTCGCAGTCGCAGCGCAAGGACTAATGCGGGCGAGATGAACGCCAACGTAAACATCGACCTTTACACGGCGTTGCTCGGCGGCGAGGTAATCCTGCAACTCACGGGTGGTCATAAGATTAAGCTGAAGGTAAAGCCGGAAACGCAGAACGGTACGAAGGTAAGGCTGCGTGGCAAGGGCTATGACCGTGGCGACGGTACGATGGGTGACCTCATCATTACGTATAACGTTATGCTGCCGACGAATCTTAGCGAGAGACAGAAACAGCTGCTGAACGAAATGAGAAATGCTTAAAAGCATAGACATAAAAAAGCGCTCTTTTCTTCAAAGAGCGCTTTTTTTGTGTCTATGTGTATAAAGAATGAATGTCGTACGTGTTATACGAGGTATTGTGAGCTGATGCTCTCGTTGCTGATAACTCGACGGATGGTCTCGGCGAACATATCGGCTACAGAAAGCTGCTTAACCTTTGCACAGCGGTTAGAGTAGGGGATAGAATCTGTGAAGACAATCTCCTCGAGGGCAGAATTCTGTACTCTCTCTGAAGCGGGACCTGACATTACGCAATGTGAGGCACATGCACGTACGCTGAGAGCGCCGGCTTCCTTCATTACGTCGGCAGCCTTAGTGATGGTTCCGGCTGTGTCTACCATGTCGTCAACTATGATGACGTTCTTGCCTTTTACGTCGCCGATAATCTGAATGCTCTCTACGACGTTGGCACGAGCGCGGGTCTTGTTGCAAAGAACGAGCGGACAGCCGAGGTACTTGGCAAAGGTGCTGGCACGCTTAGAGCCGCCTACGTCAGGAGAAGCGATGACGATGTCCTTGAGGTGCAGGCTCTGGAGATAGGGGAGGATGACGCCCGATGCATAGAGGTGGTCAACTGGAACGTCGAAGAAGCCCTGAATCTGGTCTGCATGGAGGTCCATGGTGATAAGGCGGTCGATGCCAGCTGCCATAAGGAGGTCAGCTACGAGCTTTGCGCCGATGCTCACTCTCGGCTTGTCCTTGCGGTCCTGACGAGCCCAACCGAAGTAAGGGATAACGGCATTGATGTGACGTGCAGAAGCGCGCTTTGCAGCGTCAATCATCAACAACAGTTCCATCAAGTTGTCTGAATTGGGGAATGTGCTCTGAACGAGGAATACGTCGCGACCACGGATTGACTCCTCATACGAGACTGCGAACTCGCCATCAGAGAACTTGGTTACTACCAAATTGCCTAACGGACAACCCAGGCTTGCGCAGATTTTCTCTGCAAGGTATCTCGTGCTTGTACCTGAGAATACCAAAAAAGAGTTCTGTTCACTCATTGCTTTTTGTTGTTATGTGTTACGGATTAGTATACTAGTTTCCTTAGTTTTTCGAAGTGTGCTATAAGCTCTATATAGTCCATCTGGTTATGTATGTTGAACTTGCTCCATAAGTCGTCGCAGATGACGACACCTCCGAATCCCAACTCTCTGACGAGCTGTATGTTATCAGCATTGATGCCTCCGATGGCAAAAACCTTCTTGTCTATCAGTCCTCTTTCGGCAGCATACTCCAGCTCATTAATGTTGAGCGTCGGGGCTGCGGGGTCTGACTGGCTTTGGAAGATATTTCCAAGAAATACGTATGCTGACTGCTTCTTCATTTCCTTCAGCTCGGTAAGGTCAGAGCATGTGCGGCTGATCTTTCCCTTATAGCCTACGGGTATAGGCTCTGAGGTGCTGTCGAGATGGATGCCGGCGAGCCGATATTCTTCCTTAAGATAGAAATGGCTGTGAACGGTTATCTTATTGTATGTTTCCTCGGGTAAGAGGGAGAGCAATCTTTCTGAATATATTGGGGAGGTATCAGGCTTATAAAGATGCAAGTTGTCTAACCCCTCCTCGAATAAGGTGGCAAGAATCTTGTCCTCTTCCACGAAAAATGTGGATTTAGTCATTATTGCTAACTTCATAGTCTGTATTTTTTAATTGCAAATGTATGAATTTTCTGTCAAACGGACAATTATATTGAGAACAATTTTTAACTATATCGTAATTTGCTGGCTTTTCTCATGTAAGTTTGCCCTCTTTCTGTAGTGCCCGCCATATTGAATAGCGCATTTCGGGGTTGGCTTTCTCCATTTGCTCGTATGTCTGCCTCATGTCTTCACGCTTTGAAGCTTTCTCGTAAGGACACGTCTTGTTCTGCTTATGATAGTCCAAGAGCTGTGCCAACTGGGCGATGTCTGCCTCGTGGACAAGGCATAGTGGACGGATGATGGTAAGGGGCATCTTCTCCATGCGCATGACGGCGGGCATCGTGGAGAACGTGCCTTCATAGAAGAGATTGAGGAGTGTGGTGTGGAGGATGTCATCCATGTGATGGCCGAGAGCTATCTTGTTGAAGCCATTGTCGAGGGCGAAACGGAAGAGGGCTTTGCGGCGATACCATGAGCAGAGGAAGCAGGCAGGCTTGTCGCGGAGTCCTTCCTCATCGAAGCTGGTGGTGATGATGTGCAGAGGGACACCATGCGAGCGTGCAAACTCCTCAAGATATGACGCATCACTCTCGTACTGTATGTTTTCCATACGTACATGGAGGGCTTCAATGCTGATGTTGGGCTTGAATATACGGGATCTTTCGGCAAGAAACTGCAGAAGGCATAGCGAATCCTTGCCGCCTGAGAGTCCTATAAGGATGCGGTCGCCGTCCTCCAGCATGTCGAAGTCTGTTGTGCCTTTATTGAATTTCTTGCGTATCTTATTAAGGAGAAGCTGTTCTGGCGTTTTCATGTAGGGGAGAAATTTTATTTGAATACCAGATAAACGGCAGCTATGAGAAAACAGAATGCCAGCAAGTGGTTCCATCGCAAGGCTTCGCCCTGGAACATAAAGTGGGCGATGATGGCGAAAACAATAAGGCTGACGCATTCCTGGATGACCTTAAGCTGGACAAGGGAGAATGGACCTCCGTTGCCTACGAAGCCGATACGGTTGGCAGGAACCTGGCAGCAATACTCGAAGAAGGCGATGGCCCATGAGAAGGCGATGACGCCGATGAGAGGCCAATGAAGAGACGTGCCGGTCTGCTGAAGCTTGAGATGACCATACCATGCGAGGGTCATGAAGATGTTGCTTAATATAAGTAGTGCGATGGTGTATGTTCCTGACATTGAAGATTTTGATTTTATTAATTGAATGAAGGGGCTAACTGTTATTTTATTATAGAAGGAGGTATGGCTCTGAAGCCATACCTCCCACTGTTTATTGTTTTGTATTTCTAATCAGAATTTTTATTTCTGATTCTTGATGTATTCGTTCATGCTCTTTGCTGCACGTCTGCCGTCGCCCATTGCGAGGATAACGGTTGCGCCGCCACGAACGATGTCGCCTCCGGCAAAGATTGTCGGGATGGAGCTCTGCATATTTTCGTTAACGCTGATGGTATTCTTGCGGCCAAGCTCAAGTCCTTCCACAGACTTGGGTACCAACGGATTGGGCGATACGCCTACTGCTACGATAACCTGGTCTACCTCCAACTCTACGGTCTTTCCTTCTACAGGAACCGGTGATCGTCTGCCGCTTGCGTCAGGCTCACCAAGCTCCATTACCTGAAGGATGGCAGACTTGACAGCGCCCTTCTCGTCAGCCACATACTCGATGGGGTTGTGGAGAGTGAGGAAGCGGATGCCTTCTTCCTTGGCGTGCTTCACCTCCTCGAGACGTGCCGGCATTTCTGCCTCAGAACGACGATAGACTAGGGTGACGTCGCCACCGAGACGCTTGGCTGTACGGCATGAGTCCATAGCTGTGTTGCCACCACCAACGACGATAACATGCTTGCCGATGTTGAGCGGTGTGTCGGTATTGGGATTGGCAGCGTCCATGAGGTTCACGCGTGTGAGGTATTCGTTAGACGACATGATGTTGATGGCGTTCTCGCCCTTGATGCCCATGAAGTTAGGCAGACCTGCACCCGAGCCTACGAAGATGCCCTTATAGCCTTCTTTCTCGAGCTGTGCGATGGTGATGGTCTTGCCGACGATGCAGTCTGCATGGAACTCAACGCCCATCTTCTTGAGGTTCTCAATCTCGACGTCAACGATGTGGTTAGGCAGACGGAATTCGGGGATGCCATACTTGAGCACGCCACCAATCTCGTGGAGAGCCTCAAAGACATGCACTTCATATCCGAACTTTGCCATCTCGCCAGCGAAGCTCAGACCTGAAGGACCTGAACCGACGACAGCCACCTTCATGCCGTTCTTCGGCTCCATCTCTGGGATGGCGCTGACGCCGCTCTCACGCTCATAGTCGGCTGCGAAACGCTCCAAATAACCGATGGCAACTGCCGGCTCGTTCATCTTGAGGTGTATACACTTGCTCTCGCATTGCTTCTCCTGAGGACAAACACGACCGCAGACAGCGGGAAGTGCGGATGTAGCTTTCAGTACCTTAGAGGCACCGATGAAGTTGCCGCGCTCGATGTTCTTGATGAATGACGGAATGTTGATGTTAACAGGACAGCCTTCCACGCATTGCGGGTTGGGGCAGTCAAGACATCTGTGAGCCTCGTTGATTGCCATTTCTGCTGTCAGACCGCAGTTTACTTCTTCGGTGCGTGATGTGGCACGATACTCAGGATCGAGCTCCGGCATGATGACACGCTTGATGGCTTTTCTTTCCTTCGGCTTCATTGCAGCTCTGAGCTCTTTACGCCATTCTGCGTCACGATCGGTAAGCTGCTGGAGAGTTTCGTCAGCACCCTCTGTCATTCCGCCCGCAGCCTGAGCCTTATGCTCATTCTTGGCAGCAGAATAATTCATGTGCTCCTCGAAGTGCTCCATTTCCTTGCGCTCCTCGTCGCGGAAAGTGCCCATACGCTTGAACATCTCGTCCCAGTCAACGAGTGCTCCGTCAAACTCGGGACCGTCGATGCAGACAAACTTGGTCTTGCCGCCGATGGAGAGACGGCAAGCTCCGCACATACCGGTACCGTCCACCATAATGGTGTTGAGCGATACCTCCACGGGGATGTTGTACTTCTGAGCCATGAGGCAGCTGAACTTCATCATGATGGGAGGACCGATGGCGAACACCTTGTCCACGTGGCCTTCCTGAGTGATGAAGCGCTCGATGCCTGCCGTTACGACACCCTTATCGCCGTAGCTGCCATCGTCGGTCATGATGATGACCTCGTCGCTGCTCTCACGGATTTCGTCCTCGAGGATGATGAGGTCGCGTGAGCGTGCTGCTATGACGGAGAGGATGCGGTTGCCAGCTACCTTAAGGGCACGGATGATGGGGAGCATAGGAGCTGCGCCGACACCGCCACCGGCACAGATTACCGTACCGTAGTTCTCGATGTGAGTGGGGTTGCCGAGCGGACCAACAACGTCTGTTATATAGTCGCCTTCGTTAAGGTCGCAAAGTTTCGTGGAAGAAAGACCCACCTTCTGCACAACAATAGTGATCGTACCACGCTCGATGCTGGCATCTGCGATGGTCAGAGGCATACGCTCGCCACCTTCACCGACTCTTACGATAACGAAGTTGCCGGCTTTTCTGCTCTTTGCGATAAGCGGGGCTTTAATCTCGAAAAGAAATACCTTTTCAGAAAATTGTTTCTTAAGGATGATTTTGTTCATAGGATAATTGTTGATGGTTGGTAGTGTTTGAATGGATTTTTATGTTAATAAATTTGTTTTAAATGCTATTGATAAAGGTTCAGCAGTTTGTAGGAGGTGCTGGCTGGAAAAGCCCGCACCTCCTACAGTTTGCCTATGTTCTATACATATTTAAATGTATCGGTCTTTACAATGGTTGGTATCTTCTTAGAAGTTCTTGTCGTCGAGCATGTCGAATCCGCAGTACGGAACGAGAACCTTCGGTACGCGAATGCCTTCCGGAGTCTGATTGTTCTCGATAATGGCGGCAACGATACGCGGAAGAGCGAGAGCCGAACCGTTGAGAGTGTGGCAAAGCTCGGTCTTTCTGGTCTCGGCGTTGCGATAACGGCAATGCAGACGGTTGGCCTGATAGCTTTCGAAGTTGCTGACAGACGATACCTCGAGCCAACGCTTCTGAGCGGCGCTCCATACCTCGAAGTCGTAGCAGATGGCTGACGTGAAGCTCATGTCGCCACCGCAGAGACGGAGGATGTGGTAGGGGAGCTCAAGCTTCTGGCAGAGACCCTCCACGTGCTGGAGCATCTCTTCGAGAGACTTGTATGAATGCTCGGGCTTGTCAATGCGTACAAGCTCCACCTTGTCGAACTGATGGAGGCGGTTCAGACCTCTTACGTCCTTGCCGTACGAACCTGCCTCACGACGGAAACAAGCCGAGTAAGCACATCTCTTAATAGGAAGCTCCTTCTCATCGAGGATAACGTCACGGAAGATGTTTGTTACGGGCACCTCAGCAGTAGGGATGAGGTAGAGGTTGTCCAGCTGACATTGATACATCTGTGCCTCCTTGTCAGGCAGCTGACCTGTGCCGTAGCCAGAAGCCTCGTTCACTACGAACGGCGGCTGTACCTCCAGATATCCGCTCTTGCGAGCCTCATCAAGGAAGAATGCCTCGAGCGCACGCTGCAGACGAGCCATCTTTCCGATGTATACTGGGAATCCGGCACCTGTAATCTTAACGCCAAGGTCGAAGTCGATAAGATTGAATTTCTTGCAGAGATCCCAATGGCAGAGAGCGTCTTCCGGAAGATCAGGAATTACGCCACCCTCCTTAACCACTACGTTGTCGCTGGCATCCTTGCCTTCGGGTACGTCGTCGTTAGGAATGTTAGGAATGGTGCAGAGCTTTGCTATAAGATCCTTCTCTGCCTGAGCCTTGATTTCTTCCAACTTTTTGTTGGTTTCCTTTATATTGGCCACTTCTGCCTTTATGCTATCAGCCTCTTCTTTCTTGCCTTCCTTCATCAGACCTCCAATCTTTGCTGCCATTTTCTTGGCTTCCGAAAGATTACTGTCCAATTCTTGCTGTGTCTCGCGACGACGAAGGTCGATGGCGAGAACTTCCTTGATGGCTTCTTCGGCATTAGGGAAATGCTTTTTGTTCAATCCCTTGATAACACGTTCAGTTTCCTCACTGATGAGTTTAAGTGTAAGCATATGCTAAATCAATTAATGTATTAAATGCGATATCTATAATGTTTGTCAAATACAAAATTACATAATTTTCGGTTAGCGGCAAAATCGAACAGAAGTTTTTTATGCTTACAGGTATAAAAGCATTAATCCCAACCCTCAAAATGCTATGAGAGTTGGGATTAATATGTTTGTTTGGAATAGTTGTTTTGTTTTGTTAAGCCTCTGCTTCTGGTATTACTGAAACTGTGCTCTTGTCGTTACGACCCTTGCGGAAGTTTACGATACCATCAACGAGTGCGTAAAGGGTGTCGTCCTTACCGATACCCACGTTCAGGCCCGGATTGTGCTTTGTACCGCGCTGGCGAACGATGATGTTGCCTGCGATGCACTTCTGACCGCCCCAAATCTTAACGCCTAATCTCTGAGAAGCTGATTCACGTCCGTTCTTAGAACTACCTACACCTTTTTTATGTGCCATTTCTTGTTCCTCCTAAATTTAAGCGGTTACTTCCTTGATTAATACCTCTGTGAACTGAGCACGGTGACCGTTCTTCTTGCGATAGTCCTTGCGGCGCTTCATCTTGAAGACGATAACCTTCTCGCCCTTAACGAGCGGGTTCACAACCTCACATACGACTTTTGCACCTTCTACGGCAGGTGCACCTACCTGTACTGAACCTTCATTGTCAACAAGCAGTACCTTGTTGAATTCAACAGTCTGGCCTTCCTGGGCGTCCTTGATGTGGTGAACAAAGAGCTTCTTGCCCTGCTCTGCCTTAAACTGCTGACCGTTAATCTCTACGATTGCGTACATTTAATTATTTAATATAAACGGGTTTTTCCGGGAGGCGACCGATAACGTATCGATGCTTTTTCGAGCCCCATCGGATTAAAATCGGCTGCAAAGGTAGCGATATTTCGTTTACGAAAGTAATAAATGTGTGACGTTTTTGTAAAGATTAACAAATAACGCCTCACTTTTAACTATTAACGTATAATACTTGGCCCGTTTATCCATATTTGGCTCTCGCCTTGGGGCAAAGTCAGAGTGCTTCTAAGGGTGCCGTTAAGGCTATAGATGCAGACGGTTCGGGCTGTGTTGAGCCTTATCGTGACATACTGTCTGCCTACGGTCTTTATGGGTGGCATCTCGGAGCGTGGCGTCATGGCGTTGCCTATGGCTGTAACGTCTGCCGGAAGGTCTTCTGTTACGTTGCTGAAGCGTGTCCAGAAGCCCGTCGTTCGATAGAGATTTTCTGTTCCTGAGGGCACGTGCAACATGACGTTCTGAGGACGGCATTGGGCGAAGGGATAATTGTCTGCCTCGCTTCCTGCCGGCGGAACCATTGCATAGCAATATATGTTGGTAAGAAACTGGCAACCGCAGAAGGCGTTGTCGCCAAGTGCCTCAAGGCTTGCCGGAAGGCTTATCTGCGTGAGCATCGGACAGTTGCGGAAACATTCATCCTCGATGTAGCGTAGGGTGGAGGGCAGGCTTAGCGAGGCAAGCTGCGTGCATCCCATAAACTGCATGCGGCGGAGCGTGTCGACGTGGAGCTGAAGGTCCAGCGAGGTAATGAACGGATTGCCCACAAATGGTGAGAGTCCGTCTGTCTGGTCAAATCCGCTTACCACGTATTCCACGTCCTGATAAGTGACTGTGGCGGGGATGACGATGGCGCCCGAATACATCTCGCCACTTGGTATTGTCACTTCAGCAAAGTTGCCGTCGCCTTGATAGATGGCACGATATTCTATGCCGTCGCAGGCGAATCTCTTTGGCAGGGCGGGAAGGTCGTCAGTTATACGGCTGAACATGCTCCACTTGGCATTGGATCTGAACACGTCGCTCAGTCCCTGCTGAACGTGTATGCAGACCGCTTGAGGATTGGGCAGACCACGGAAAGCGTCCGTAGCCACACAGTCTGGCGACGATGGACGTACGTATATGTCCGTCATTTTCTGGCATCCGCTGAGGATGTCGTTGCCCGTGGCTTGCAGGCTGACGGGTAGCGATATTGTCTTCAGCGATCCGCATCCCTTGAACGTCTCGCTTCCTATCTGCTTCAGGGAGCGTGGCAGCTCGCATGTTTCCAGGCGACTGAAGTCCTTGAAGGGAGCGCCGAAGAGTCCTTGCTGTATGGTGGCGTTCTCAAGATTGAGCTTTTTGAGCGTCTGCAGGGTGGAGAGATACGTCAGGTCGTTGTCGTCAAGGCTTCCAGTAATGGTGAGCGACTCCACGGCGTCAGCATCCGGTGTGGCTTTCAGAAGCGTTGCCTCCAGCTGTCCCGGCTTTTCCACATTGGCCTGACATTCCTGCACAAGTTGCGAACGCTCGTATGCCTTAGCCTTTATATATAATGTGTCGGCTGTGAGCATTACGCTCTTGTCGGATTTCTGCCAATAAGCCTCGCCGCAGAAACGCTGCTGCACGATGTTTTTCACCGTACTGCTCTTCCATGCTATATTATATGTGTATGTTGATCCGAGCAAAGGCTTGCCTTCGAAGCATACGTTGCCTTGGTTATGGTCGTTGAGAGTGGCGTTCTCCATGTCGCTTATGATCTCCACCACGGGCACCTTACGTTCGTAAGCATCCATTCTTACTTCCTGTCCCTTGGCATTGGGCACGAATGTCCATTTCTCCTTGCCGTTCTCGCAAGCCATAAGTCGCAGATAGCTGCCATTGGTGGCTGTGGTTGAGGGAGCGAAACTGAAGTCAATGGGCTGCGAGTTGCCTCCGTTAATGCTTACCGTCTTGCTGTCGAACGCTTCCTTCACATTGCCCTCAGCATCACAAAGCTCCCATCTCAGCTTGCCGTTCCATTGGCGAAGAGCTGTAAGCGAGGAGAGGTGTATGCTTACTGAGGTGTTGGCTGTTAGTGTGGTAAGGTCAGAATAAAATCCCTCATACTTGCCTTCGCATTCCAGAGTGAGAGGAGCGCAATTATCCTCTCTGAGTGGCTTGATGCCAATGACAGCCTGCTGCTGGTTGGCAAACTCGAACGCCGTACTTGTGGAGCTAAAGGCAGAAATGGCGAAATATCCGTTTCCGCTACCGTTCCATCCGAAGTTGAAGTGGAAGAGATTGTCGCGATATCCGTCCAGCACGAAGCCGTGCGACCCGCGTCCCATCGTGCTCTCTCCCGTATAGATGACGGGGCGGTCGGCGTCAATCTCGCTACGCATCATCTTTTCCCACGTAGCTGCATCATAGTCGGCTGCTGATACGAGGCGCGTCGTGGCAGCATAACGGAAGTGTTGCGTGAGCGCTCCCGGAACCAACGACTGGCGTGCTCCGCTACTTTCAGCCGCATAATACATCTCCACGGCTATTCCGGCATGACGCATCAGCAACGACACAGCCTCGGCTTGAGCTGTCGTGTATGAGTCGTAGCTCATGGGCATGTTGTCCCAGTCATAACGTGTATGTTCGAAGTCGGCTGTCATCACGGAGTCTTTCCATATATGCGTCTTGCTGCCTTGTCCCATGACTGGCCATTGATGGTAACGCATGACGATAGACATGGCTGTGGCTGCGCAACCGGTGGGATAGGAGAGTGGCGTACGCAGATTAAAGGGAGCCCATTGTCCCCAGTCAGGAGTCTTCAGCAGTCGTTCTCCATTGTTTAAGTTTGATTTGCATACTGTCTGACAATCTGGCGAAAGAGCTGCGTATTGCCTCTTGTACGTAGTGAGCAGTTCGGCAAGTCCGTCTGGCATCATATTGTCCTCTATGGCATTGTCTGTATATCCGAGGATGCTTTGCATGCGCTGGTCGCCTGAGATGACTACCAGTCGGTTGTCCTCCTTGTTTCTGAACATGTAATAGGCGTCTGAAGTATAGTCCATGACCTTCTTCTGCAACCTTCGGCTTCCTTCTTCCTCTTTCATCTGCATGGCGTCCACCTCTTCTGCATGGAAAAAACCGGTTGCCACCTTTGCCGCTTCAGCCAACGAACGCTTCTGTGCATTGGCTGGAAGGCCGATGAACAGCAACGCGAATACCGAAGCTGTAAATAGATTTCTCATAATCTTAGGTTTTGAGTATTGTTTGTTTTTTGTCCTGTTTTCGTAGATTTGTCTGAATAGTTTGCGAAAGTACAAATTATTCTCTGATTATTAGAAGAAAATCCTTATTTTTGCACACAAATTTATAATACCATTTAACATAAACATCTAACTTAAGCATTGATTATGAAAATAGCATTGATCACGGGTGCTACAAGTGGCATCGGAGAAGCCTGTGCAAGACGTTTTGCAGAGGGAGGTTACAGTCTTATTCTTACAGCCCGCCGTGCGGACAAACTGGCTGCGGTAAAGGCGGAGCTGGAGGCAAAGGGCACGAAGGTGCTCACGCTTGTCTTTGACGTTCGCGACGCTGAAGCTGCAAAGCAGGCTGTCGATTCCATTCCGGCTGAATGGCAGAAGATTGACGTGCTCATCAATAATGCTGGTCTGGCGCTTGGACTGGACAAGGAATATGAGGGCGATCCGGAGGACTGGAACACGATGATCGACACCAACATAAAGGGACTCCTCACCATGACCCGCCTCATCGTTCCTGCTATGGTGAAGCGCAATGAGGGACACGTCATCAATGTGGGTAGCGTAGCTGGCGATGCTGCTTATGCTTGCGGCAATGTGTATTGCGCCACAAAGGCAGCCGTAAAGTCTATTTCGGACGGTCTGCGCATTGACGTGGCTGACACGGCTGTACGCGTCACCAACCTCAAGCCGGGACTCGTAGAGACCAACTTCAGCAACGTGCGCTTCCATGGCGACAACGAGCGTGCCGACAAGGTGTATAAAGGCATCAAGCCGCTTACCGGAGCCGACATCGCCGACGTGGCTTTCTATGCCGCTTCGGCTCCGAAGCACGTCCAGATAGCCGAGGTGCTGGTGCTTGCCACACACCAAGCCAACGGCAACGTTATTCATAGAGAAGCATAGGCTGAATCATAACAAGCAAAAACCGGTCGTCAGAACATGCATTTCATAAATGCGTTCCGATGTAATTTTGCGGATTTTTACGCTCTTGCGTCTCCATCCCGAGCAACCCTCTCTTAGTCTCCAATCCTCCCGCATAGCCAGTCAAGGAATGGTTGCTGCCTATTACGCGATGGCAAGGGATTAGGATGCTGATGGCGTTTGCGCCGATGGCTCTTGCTACGGCTCTTACGGCTTTGGGCTTGCCTATGCATTGGGCTATATCCTTATAGCTCTTTGTCGATCCGTACGGAATGCTTCGCAATGCGTTCCACACTTTATGCTGAAAATCAGTACCAACCAGACATAACTGTATGTCGAAAGCCTTGCGCTTGCTTGCAAAGTATTCGTCGAGTTGTCTTTTGGTATCTTCCAAGACAGAGGTTGTCTCTGTCTTGGAAGTGGCCTTCAAGTATTTCTCAATCCGGCGTCTATTGCGCTCTGCAAAGGGATTGTCGCTCCAATCGCAAAGGCATAGTCTGTCAGCAAAAGATGCCAAGACCAGCCTGCCGTATGGCGAGTCGTAATGTTGAAGGCTGATTAAATTTTCCATTTACTATTTACTTTTTCAACATCCTGCGCGACTTTTCCTTGGCGAACGCCTGCATGTCCACAGCCACGTCGTCCTCATCCACAATCTCCACGCCGGTCATGGTCTCTATGACGTCTTCCATCGACACCACGCCACGCAGACAGCCGTATTCGTCAAGGATGATTGAGATATGCTCGCGCTTCTCCAGCATCTTCTCCCATATCTGATACACCGAATCGTCCTCGTTGAAGGAAAGGATGGGGCGCATAAGGTCGGAAAGCTTGGTATCGAACTTGTCTTCTGACAATTCCTTCAGCACCATGTCCTTCAGTACGTAGCCGATGACATAATCCTTGCTCTTGTCGTATACCGGAATGCGTGAGAAGTTCCATGTCTGCTGCTCGTAAAACTCCTTGATGGTAAGGTTCACGTTAGCCGTCTCAACCACAATGGATGGAGTCATCACCTCCCTTGCCTTTACTCCAGCCAGACGGATGCAGCTCTTGATAATCTTGCTTTCAGATTCGCGGAAGATGCCCTCCGTGGTGCCGACGTCCACCATTGCCGACACTTCTTCGCGGCTCACAGAAGCCTGGTGCGCCTTCGGGGTGAACACCTTTGTGATTAGCTCGGAGAGCAGCACCAGCGGATAGGTGATGAAGATGAGCACACGGATGATTTTTGTGGACGGCATAGCCAGCGAACGCCAGTATGAAGCACCGATGGTCTTGGGGATGATTTCGGACAACACAAGAATAAGCAGCGTCAATATGGCGGATATCAGTCCGAAGTATTCTTCGCCGAAAAGCTTTATCGACTCCGCTCCCACGCCTGCCGAACCGATGGTATGTGCAATGGTGTTGAGCGAAAGAATGGCGCCTACGGGACGGTCCACATTGTTCTTATACTGTTTCATCAAGGAAGCTGTCTTGCTGCCTTGACTCTCCTTCATCGAGATATAAGATACAGGAGTGGATAGGAGTACCGCCTCAAGGACGGAACATAAAAAGGATAGTGACAGAGCACCTAAAAAATATAATATGATTAAGCCCATTAAAAATATGATTCGTTAATAATAAGTTGTCTGAAGGGGGTGCTTTCGGACAACTTACTATAGACGAAGGGCCTTATGGTGTATGTATAGTTGATATGTCATTTACATCACAAAGATATTCAATTTGTAAGCATTTTGATATTTTGAGCGTCAATTGTTGATAATCTTTAACTAAATGCCGTAGATTTTCTATTTTGTTAGTATTTTTACCCCATTACCACATCGAGCACCATCATCAGCACGAAACCTATGGCAAAGCCGATGGTGCTGAGATTGCTGTGCTGGCCGCTTGAGGCTTCTGGTATCAGTTCTTCCACCACTACGTAGAACATGGCTCCTGCTGCAAAGGCGAGCATGTAGGGGAGGGCGGGCATAATGAGTGAGGCAAGCAGCAGAACGGCAATGGCTCCTATAGGCTCTACCACTCCGCTCAGCGATCCTAACACGAAGGATTTCCATCGGCTGTTGCCTGCCGCACGCATAGGCATGGAGATAATGGCGCCTTCGGGAATGTTCTGAATGGCAATGCCCAACGAAACGGAAATGGCTCCGGCTAAGGAGATGTGCGAAGCGCCGTTTTCGGCTCCCGCAAACACCACGCCTACAGCCATTCCTTCGGGTAGGTTGTGGATGGTTACGGCAAGGGCAAGCATAGCTGTCTTTGACAGGTGCGAGCGTATGCCCTCAGGCTTGTCGGTTCCGATATGGAGGTGGGGCGTCAGCTCGTCAATAAGCAGCAGGAAACCTATGCCCATCATGAATCCTACAGCTGCCGGCACTACCGACCATGCGCCGCTGTCAGCCTTCATCTCCATAGCGGGAATGAGCAAAGACCATACGGACGCTGCTACCATCACTCCTGAGGCAAAGCCCAACAATGTCTTTTGCAATCGCGCAGACATCTCGTCTTTCATCATGAATACGAAAGCCGAACCAAGCATCGTTCCCAATAGCGGAATCAGAAGTCCAATGATTATAGTTGCTGTCATTTCTGTCATAGTCTTTTATCTGTTAGTTACGATGCAAAGATACAATTTAGTTGTGAGTCGGGCAATACCTATAAGTGATGTTTCTTTACTTTTCATATAGTTCTATCGGCAGTCCGTCTGGGTCGCTGAAGAACACAAACTGCTTGCCGGTATATTCGTCCGTGCGTATAGGCTCGTGCTTTACGCCCTTGCTGTCAAGCTCGCTGACGGCTGCCGCAAGATTGTCCACCTCGAATGCAAGATGACGCAGACCGGCTGCTTCGGGATAGGAAGGACGTGCAGGAGGATTGGGAAAGGAGAACAGCTCCACTACGTATGTGTCGCCCATCCAGCAGTCTGCCTTCCATGATTGGCGTTTCTCACGATAATGTTCGCTTACGATCTTCAAGCCCAGCACTTCTGTATAGAACTGCTTAGATTGCTCATAGTCAGAGCAAATCACGGCTACATGATGTATTTTGTTAAGTTTCATAATATTTTTATTTGATAAATTCTCTTACGAAATGCGGATTGTTCGAGTCGCCTAATAGCGGAGCGTATTCAAAGCCTTCGTAGCTGAAAGCGGAGAGCTCTTCGGGAGTGACGATGCGGTTGTTAAGAATGAAGCGTACCATAGCTCCGCGGCACGACTTTGCCCAAACAGCCTGCATCTTCAGTATGCTGTCTTTCTGACGCACATAGAAGAGAGGCTGTACGACCGTCACTTCCTTGCATACCCTCTTCCAGTCGAACAGATGTTCATATTCCTCCGTGGATAGATGCAGGAGGATGCCGTCGTCTGCCTTCACGCTATCTATTAGCACGTCTGTCAGCCGGTCTTTCCAGAACTGATTAATGGGCTTGTCGTTTGTGGATTCTATCGTGACGCAATGTTCCATACGATAGGGCACAATGCCGTCCATAGGGCGGAGCAGACCATAGAGGAAACACGTTATCCAAAGATGCTTCTGGGCATACTCTAATGCCTCGTTGCTCAAGGTGTCGGCACGCAGATGCTTGTATGCCTGACCGTTGTAGGCAAGCAGGGCAGGCATCTTCTCGGCTGCCATAAAGTTCTGGTAGCGTCCCCAGTTCTCAGCCGCTATCTTCTTGCTGCAATCCAGCTGCCGGGCCAACTCCTCCACGTCCATCCTTGCCATTTCCGCAGCCAAGGTGTCTGCCACGCTCTGGAAGAGTGGGGCAGACACCGGCTTTCTGTCCGCCTTGCCGAACATTATCTTGGCGTTTGCTAATAATATCTGCATGTTGTGTTTCGCTTTTAATTTTTGTGCAAAAATACACCATTTATTTCTAAATACCAACTTTTAGCGATATTTATCATATAATTAGCTGAACTTGCGAAAGTTCAGTAAATATAAATCACCACGTGCTTATACAGAGTGCATAAAAAAAGTTCCTTATCCTCGCGGACAGGGAGGAGGAGAGCGCAATATGTACCTTGCGCTCTCCTTATTTTTCGGAATTATTCAAACTCCATGATATGCTCCACAATTGTCTTCTTGTCACAAAAACATGGCTTTATATCCACCATACAAATATCGTACAAAAGAGTAAAAACTTGTTACAAAATAAAAATCAATTCTAGGGAATCAAAAAGCTGTTTTTATGGTTTTTTTACAGCATAAAAGCCACTCTCGATAACCATCAAAAATACAAAGTGCCCTAATAGCGCCACTTTTACAGTCTAAAAGCGCCACTATTACAACGCAATACTATAGGTATTGGGTGGTAAAAGCGGCGCTATGACACCCTAAAAGTGCCACTTTAACAACCCGCTTGTTTACGTACTTTTTCTGTAAATCATATAATCGACTGTGTATTAACGATATAGCTTCAAACGCTCAAAACTCAAGAATTTCGCACCAAAGATTTTGTTGTGCGCTCAACTCATAGTATTGAGCATCAGAAATGCAAATATTGTCTTCGGCAAACCACCGGATAATTAGAAAAAAGCCCGCTTAATGAGCTGTTTTAAACAGTCTGCACCATCATCGATTCAATCTCTCGCACACACTACGATTAAGCGTACACGGATCAGTCAACGCCGTGTCCAGATGGGACACGTTACTATCTGAAACCCACTGCAAGCTCCGAAGGAACGCAGCTGTGGGATAAGCATCACCTCACCCTCTCTTAGTTCCGCAAAGCGGTACCTGTTAAATATTAATCAAATAATCCCGGAAAGAGGGGACTATCGAGTTCTTTGACATTATTGAAATCAGTCCTTTCGAAGAGATCTACGAGTGGTGTCTTACCCATCAGAGAAATGCTTAGAATCTAAAGAACCTCATAAGTTGATCGCTTAAGTTGCAAATCATGTTGTATGATAGCAACAAGGCAATAGGCTATAATTGCCGATGAGATTTGGATTCTCACAGCATTCTCTGTAGTACCCCAAAACTTCTTGATCTTGGTTTCTAGCCACGGCACGAATCAAAAAAATCTGCCGTGGCGAGAAAGGGTACATCATATTCTTGATTTCTTGTTGACGTTTGCTCTTGTCATCCTAACACGCTCTTAAGCCGCTCACCATACTCTGAATCTTCGTGGCATCTGTCGGCAAGAACTCAAAGGAGTCGAAGTCGCCGTAGCAGGAGCGGTTGCCTGATAGATATTTTGCGGCGCGATAGAATCTGTAGAAGATGTTGCCGGGCTTTAGGGACACACTTACTGACAACTCGTATTCGGTCTGAATGCTTCCGTCCGCGAGCGTGTATTGATAAGTTTCAAGAGCCACTTCATACACATTCTCTTTGCTGCATAATGTGAATGCAAAAGGAGCTGCTGCCTTATCTGTAGCCAAGGTGAAAACAATGTTCAAATAAAGTTTGCTTGCTTGATATTGTGAATATCAGATTTATATGTTAACTTTGCTGAATTATAAAATTGTATTTAAAAGATAATATGTTTCAATTTATAAGAAAATATTCTCCTGGCTATGGCCAAAACACCATTGAGGGGTGGTCGATTATTTTGGTTGTTGCTGTTGGTGTTAAAGCGTCAACTTTTGCCGACAGTTGGTTAGGAACGGTTGGAATGTTTATTATTGGAATTTTATGTGCTCACGTCATTGCTTGTATGATAAAATTCTTTATAAGCAATAGAAAATGAAATGGCGACTACGACTCTTCCATAGCGCAGGGCGTTTTGACACACTCTCATCATAACTGTATTTTGCAAACTGAAAAAAAATCATTACATTTGCAGCCGTGTTTTATAATCACGATAGTTTTTTATACATCTAATATATATGATAAGACAGAATCTTCGGTTTGCCGTTTTCGGCAATTCCTTCCAACCCCGCAAGTCGCATTCCATATTCCGCGTTCTGGCTTTCCTTGAGAAGCAGGGATGCCAGGTGGAGTTCGACCGTTCGTTTTATGATTTCCTTCAGGAGAACCATGACCTTGACTTGGGGAAATACGCTACGTTTGAGGGTGACGACTTTGAGGCTGACTATGTCTTGTCGATGGGTGGTGACGGCACTTTCCTGCAGTCGGCCGTGAGAGTGGGGGAGAAGCAGATTCCGCTTGTGGGCATCAATATGGGACGTCTGGGCTTTCTGTCTGACGTGCTGCCTGACGAGGTGGAGGAGGCGCTGGACGCCGTGCTTAAAGGCAACTATAACATTGAGGAGCATACTGCCATCCGGATTACGACGGAGGGCGGCGACTTCGAGGGTTGTCATTACGCACTTAACGACATTGCCGTGCTGAAGCGTGACGTGGCTTCGATGATAAGCATCCGCACGCATGTGGACGGCAGCTTCCTCGTCAACTATCAGGCTGACGGCCTTATTGTGACGACGCCGACGGGTTCGACGGCTTACTCGCTTTCCAACGGCGGACCGATCATCGTGCCGCAGACGCGCACGCTGTGTCTGACGCCTGTGGCCCCGCATAGCCTAAATATCAGGCCGATAGTGATAAGCGACAGCTCGGTGGTGAGGCTGGAGGTGGAGAGCCGGTCACACAATTATCTGGTGGCTGTGGACGGCAGGAGCTATACGATGCACGAGGGTTCGACTGTGACCATATCGAAGGCGCCGTTTATCACGCGCATCGTAAAGCCCAACCACAGACGCTACTTCGCGTCGTTGCGGGAGAAGATGATGTGGGGTGCGGACAAGAGATGAATTAGGAATTATCCGAACAACACTCTGAGCGCTTCTTCCACTTTCTTTACGGGGTGTATGCGGATGTCGTATTTCTTTGGATTTATGCTTGTGACGTTGTAAGCCGGGAGGATGATGTCCGTGAATCCCAACTTCTCGGCTTCGGCTATTCTTTGCTCTATGCGGTTGACGGGGCGCACCTCGCCGCTCAGTCCCACTTCGCCTGCCATGCACCATCCCGGCTCAATGGCTGTGTCGACGTTGCTGGAGAGTACGGCAGCTATGACGCTTAGGTCCATGGCGAGGTCGGTGACCTTCAGTCCTCCTGCAATATTGATGAAGACGTCTTTCTGGATGAGCTTAAATCCTACGCGCTTCTCGAGTACGGCAAGGAGCATGTTGAGGCGTCGCTGGTCGAATCCGGTGGCGGCTCGTTGCGGCGTGCCGTAAGCTGCTGTGGACACAAGGGCCTGCGTCTCCACGAGGAAGGGGCGCACGCCTTCGATGGCGGAGCTGATGGCTATGCCGGAGAGTCCTTCGTGGTCTTGCGAGAGGAGCAGTTCGGAAGGATTGGTGACCTGACGGAGTCCGGTCTGCTGCATCTCGTAGATGCCCAGTTCGGATGTGCTGCCGAAGCGGTTCTTTATGGATCGGAGGATGCGATACATGTAATGCTGGTCGCCCTCGAACTGTATGACCGTGTCGACGATGTGCTCAAGGATCTTGGGTCCGGCGAGCGTACCCTCCTTATTGATATGTCCGATAAGGATGACGGGTGTGCCGGTGGTCTTGGCGTAACGGAGCAGGGTGGCGGCGCACTCCCTTACCTGCGAGATGCTGCCGGGGCTGCTCTCCACGTCCTCGGTGGAGAGAGTCTGGATGGAGTCGATGACCAGGAGTTCGGGTGCCACTTCGCGTGCGCTCTCCAATATTTTCTGAAGGGAGGTCTCGCAAAGGATGTTGACATTGTCAGGATCGGACGTCGCATCGTGAGCCCTGCCGCGCAGCAGACGCTCGGCTCTCATCTTGAGCTGATGCGAGCTTTCCTCTCCGCTGACGTAGAGTATGCGCTTGTCGGGAATGTTGAGGACGGTCTGCAGGGTGAGAGTGCTCTTTCCGATGCCCGGTTCGCCTCCGAGCAGCACGATGCTGCCCTCGACCAGGCCTCCTCCTAACACACGGTTGAGCTCGGCATCGTGCATGTCGATGCGGTTGTCGTCCTGCGCCGGTATTTCGCTCAGCTTTATGGGATGGTTGTGAGAGGCTGCTGACGATGATGTGTGCGTGAAGAGTCCGGACGAGGATTTCGCGGACGAAGCGGAGCCTAAGTTTATCTCCTTGAATGTGTTCCATTGGCCGCAACTCGGACACTTGCCTATCCATTTGGCTGACTCCTGTCCGCAGTTGCTGCATACGTATGCTGTTCTTGTTTTTGCCATATGTACAAAAGTAAGGATATTTTTCGTAGTTACAAAATTTATTGTTACTTTTGCTTTATGAAAAAATCCATATTATATATGCTTGCTCTTTGCCTTCTCGTGGGATGCGGAAAGTCTTATGAAGAGCAGAAACGAATAACGAAGGCGGAACGCGACAGGCTGCGTCAGGAAGACCTGCGTGCGCTACACGTGGCTGTATTGCCTACACTTGACTGTATGCCATTGCTTGTGGCGAAGGAACGCGAGATGTATGATACGGCACGGCTGGACTTTCGTCCGCGCTTCTTCCATGCCCAGATGGATTGTGACACGGCTTTCACGGGACGTAGCGTGGAGGGAATGGTGAGCGACCTTGTGCGTACGGAACGTATAAGGCGTGAGGGTACGGAGGTCAGCTATCTGACATCGACGAATGCCTATTGGCAGCTCCTCTCCAATCCTAAGGCGCGTCTGAAGCGCATCGACCAGTTGGGCGACAAGATGGTGGCGATGACTCGTTATTCGGTGACGGACCGTCTGACGGACTTGGCGCTAAAGAATCAGAAGCTTTCGTCCATAGTGTTCAGAGTGCAGGTGAACGACGTTTTCGTCCGCCTGGATATGTTGCGCAATAACGAGATGGACGCCATGTGGCTGACCGAACCTTTTGCTACGGTGGCACGTACGATGTCGGCTCCCGTGCTCTTCGATACGCGTAAGGACGACCTGAGGATGGGTGTGATTGTCTTTCGTGGCGACGTCATGAAGGACAAGCGCAGACAGGGACAGGTGAAGGAGCTGGAGAAGGCTTACAACGCCGCATGCGACTCGCTCAACCGTTTCGGACTGGCTCATTATCAGGATATTATGGAGAAGTATTATAAGATGGACGCTAAGACCGTGAAGAAGATACCTTCCATGAGATTCAACCGCATAACCAAACCTCGCAGCTCGGACATCGATGCTGCCAACAAAAAAGACTGACCTCTCTTATGAAGCCCACAATAGAACAGACCATCCTTGTCCACCAACGTGTGGGTAAGGCTTTGAGCATGCTGGAAGCGCGTATGGCGGATCTTGGCATAACGGAGTTTCTGGACGAACTGCACGACGTGCGTGACGACTATGACCGCATGGCTGACAGTCTCTCGCAGGGACAACGTGATCCGAGCGGAGGAAAGCTGTATGCCTCCCTGCTGAAGCGTACGTACAGACTATATAATAATGTGCGTCTCTCGTCAATCATTCGTAAATATCCTGTGCTGACGTATTGCCGCAAGGCGGCAGAGAAGACCGTGGGCGAGGGCGATGTGGCGTCGGTAAAGGCGTCGTTGGAAGGCTTCGTGCAGGACCTTGCCATGCAGACGCTTTTCTCAGGAAACAGTCAGGAGGCTGCCATTGCCGGCATCTACGCCAAGCACCAACGCTATATGGACGCTCTTTTCGGACACATCCTCGTGTCGTGGCAATGGACGAGCAAGATGCGCACGGAATATGCCGAGCTGTTGGCGTCGCCAACGGTGGACCAGAACGACGGCATGCTGATAGTAAGCGGAGTGACGCTCTCCCTTATGCAGGTGTATGACGTGAACAAATGGATGCTCCTGCATGACGTGTATGTGAACAATCCTTCGCAGCAGCTTCGCCAGCGTGCGCTTGTGGGAATGGTGCTGACCGTGCCCGACATGCGCTCGGAGAAGTTGTTCGGCGAGGTGGAGAACGCCATAACCGGAATGATGGAGGACGCCGACAGACGTAAGGAACTGCTGGAGACGCAGATACAGCTGTGCTATTCGGCAAGTGCCAGGACGGACAGCAACGAGATACAACGCGACATTCTTCCTACGCTCAGCAAGGAGAGCCGGTTGGACATCACGAAGAACGGAATAGTGGAGAAGGACGATGCTACCATAGACGACATCCTCAATTCGGAGGATCGCGACCGATCTATAAAGGAGATAGAGGACAAGATGTCCAGGATTATGGACATGCAGAAGAAGGGTAGCGACATATATTTCGGAGGCTTCTCAAAGATGAAGCGCTTCGGATTTTTCAGCCAGATAAGCAATTGGTTTATGCCGTTCACGGTGAATCATCCAGACATTTCCGGGGCTTCCATGCTCGGCAAATATCCCGGCATAAAGGGAATGTTGATGAACGGACCTTTCTGCGATTCGGACAAGTATTCGTTCTTCCTCTCGTTGTCAGCCGTGGTGGAGAAGTTGCCGCCGAACATCCTTGAGATGCTTGCGAGCAACGACGGGCCTGTGACAGCCATGCCAGAGATGAGCAATGTGGACCGCGGGTCGGCGATGTACGTCCGTCGTATGTATCTGCAGGACCTCTATCGTTTCTTCGAACTTTATCCCAACCGCATCTTCGCCAATCCTTTCGAGGCGAAGGCTGGAGGCGCTTTCCGTGGATTCTTCTTCGCCAACATTTTCTTCCGTGGCATGAAGGGTGACGAGACAGCACAGCTTTCACGTTTTCTTTTCAAGCGCAAGCGTCCGGATCTTGTGGCGTATATGTTAGGCGAATGCAGGGATGCAGCCGCTCTTTCCCTCGACGAGCAGAAACTTCTTGCACATTCATACCTTCGTCTTGGTGACATAGAGAAGGCGCGTGACATCTTCTCTTCCATCCTTGAGAAGGGTGGGGAAGACGCTGCTGCCATAAAGGGAATGGCAGACTCGCTCTTCCTTCTCAGACGTTATGCCGAGGCTGCCAAGCAGTATGCAAGGCTTACCGTTATGGACGGGCAGAACATCAGTCATCAGCTCCATCTGGGACTGGCGCTTGTTAATGGTGGGGACGTGAAGGAGGGAATGGCTACGTTATATAAACTGTATTATGAGCATGACTCCGACCTTAACGTAATGCGAGCTATGGCATGGGGGTATCTGGCTGACTGTAAGCCGAAGGAGGCAGACTCTCTATACGAAAAACTCTTGGCACTTGCCGGAGAAGACCGCATCCTGCCGACAGACCTGCTGAATTCGGGTTACGTGAAATGGATTGTCGGCGATGTGAAGGAGGCAAAGGAAAGAATGGGCAGGTACTTGGCGGCATTCCCCGCAGGAGAAGCGCCTTCCCTGGAAACCGAAATGGCAAACGACCGCGACATCCTCTCTCGCAACGGCATAGAAGACTACGTTGTGGCGATTATGCTGGACGGACTGGATGGTCAGAAATAAAAACTAAAAAAGCGCTGTAAGTCTTTGTGACCTACAGCGCTTATACCGTAAGTGACAATGGGTTCGGAAGCTAACGCCTTTGCCGCTTACACAACAATTAAAATTTAATTTTATCCTAAGTATTTCATCAGAATCTTGGCGTTGCCGCTGTCTCGCAGCTTGGCAATGCTCTTCTCTCTGATCTGGCGTACACGCTCACGTGTAAGTCCGAGCTGGTCGCCGATTTCCTCCAGACCCTTCTCATGACATCCTATTCCGAAGCATTCACGGATGATTGTTATCTCGCGGTCCTTCAGCACCTTGTTGAGCACGGAGTTGAGCTCAAGCGCCATCGATTCATGGTCGACATGGCGGTCAGTACGGCTGTCGTCACCACTCGGCATAACGTCCAGCATACAGTTGTCCTCGCCGTCCTGGAAAGGAGCGTCAATGCTGACATGGTGTCCGTCTGCCATAAGGCTCTGTCCGATTTTCTCCTCCTCAATCTTCGTAGCGTCCGAAAGCTCCGAAACAGACGGGGTGCGCTGGTTCTCCTGCTCGAACTTGTTGATTTCGTGATTGATTTTGTTAAGCGATCCAACCTGATTGAGCGGCAGTCTCACAATACGGCTCTGCTCGGCGATGGCCTGAAGAATGCTCTGACGAATCCACCATACAGCGTACGAGATGAATTTGAATCCACGGGTTTCGTCAAACTTCTGAGCGGCCTTTATCAGTCCGATGTTGCCCTCATCAATAAGGTCGGTAAGGGAAAGTCCTTGGTGCTGGTATTGCTTAGCTACAGAAACGACGAAGCGGAGGTTAGCGGTTACGAGTTTGTCTTTAGCGCGTTCTCCTTCCGGACCGCCCTTCTTGATTTTCTGTGCCAACTCTATCTCTTCGTCGATGGAAATCAGGGGAGCACGTCCTATCTCAACAAGGTACTTGTCCAATGCTTCACTAGAACGATTTGTAATGCTCTTTTGAATCTTAAGTTGTCTCATTTTGTTTACCTAAAATTTTCTAACGGCGTGAAATTCTAAATTCTTGTTTTCGAATATACCGAAAATCTTTGCAAAGATACGTTTTTTATTTGAATGGAGCAAGTTTACGCCCTTTGATTTTTATAATCTTAACATATCTGTCTGTCGGTATATTTAGTCTTAATGTCCTTATAATAAAAGAAATTGCATAAATTTGGCAGAAAGATAGATTTTTTTTACCTTTGCAGCCAATGTGGACGTACACCGAAGCAGAAACGCTGGTTTTTGTTTTCGGAGAACGTAACGCTATTAATTGAAATTCTAATTTTAAACATACAATGTCAAGCAAATTTGTAGAGCATAAGGGTCTTGATCTTACTAAGACCAACAACGACGTGCTGTCAATGTGGGAGAAGAACGACATCTTCCACAAGTCTATTGATGAGCGTGAAGGTTGCCCTCAGTTTATCTTCTTCGAGGGACCTCCATCTGCTAATGGTCATCCCGGCATTCACCACGTGCTGGCTCGTTCCATTAAGGATACTTTCAACCGATACAAGACCATGAAGGGTTTCCAGGTTCACCGCAAGGCTGGATGGGACACCCACGGACTTCCCGTGGAGCTTGGTGTGGAGAAGGAGCTTGGAATTACCAAGAAGGACATCGACAACAAGGCTTCAGAGAAGTATATCTCTACTGAGGAATACAATCATCGTTGCCGTGAGAACGTCATGAAGTTCACGGCTGAGTGGCGCGAGTTGACAGAGCGCATGGGCTACTTCGTTGACCTCGACCATCCCTATATCACATACGACAACAAGTATATCGAGACTCTTTGGTGGCTCCTCAAGCAGCTCTACAACAAGGGTCTGCTCTATAAGGGCTATACCATCCAGCCGTATTCGCCGGGTGCAGGTACGGGTCTTAGCTCGCACGAGCTCAATCAGCCCGGTTGTTATCGTGACGTGAAGGACCTCACCACCACAGCCCAGTTCCTCATCAAGGATCCTAAGGCTGAATGGACAAAGTGGGGCAAGCCTTACTTCATCGCATGGACCACAACTCCGTGGACCCTGCCTTCTAACGTGGCACTCTGCGTTGGCCCGAAGATTGACTACGTGGCCATCGAGACATACAACCTCTACAACGGCGAGCCGATGACGCTCGTTATGGCTGAGCCTCTCGTGGGTTCTTACCTCAAGGCAGACCAGGAGTGCAAGGAGGGCGACCTTCTGCCGTTCGACAAGGACAAGAAGGTGTGCCCATGGCGCGTGGTTGACCACATGAAGGGTACGGAGCTTGAGGGTCTGCACTACGAGCAGCTCATGCCGTGGGTGAAGCCTTGCGAGAAACTGGACGACTTCGCTCCCGCTTTCGTAACAGAATATGCAGCAGCTCATCCTGAGAAGGTATTTACTTCTGAGGACGGACGCGACAAGTTTGTGGAGATGGAGGAAGAGGCATTCCGCGTAATCCTCGGCGACTACGTAACTACGGACGACGGTACGGGTATCGTACACATCGCTCCTACCTTCGGTGCTGATGACGCCAAGGTGGCAAAGGACGCCAACATCCCTGCTCTTTACCTTATTAATAAGAAGGGCGAGACACGTCCTATGGTTGACCTCCAGGGTAAGTTCTACTCTATAGAGGAACTCGACAACAACTTCGTGGCAGCTTGCGTGGACAAGGAAGCATACGGCCATCATGCCGGCGACTACGTAAAGAACGCATACGACCCGAAGTTTAACGTGGACGGCGTTTGGGACAAGGCTGCTTCAGAAAAGGCTGAAGACCTCAACATCGTGCTTTGCTACGAGCTGAAGCAGGAGGGCAAGGCATTCAAGAGCGAGAAGCACGTACACAACTATCCTCATTGCTGGCGTACGGACAAGCCGATTCTCTACTATCCGCTTGACAGCTGGTTTATCAAGGATACAGCTTCTAAGGAGCGTATGGTGGAACTCAACAAGACCATCAACTGGCAGCCCGAGAGCACAGGTACGGGACGCTTCGGCAACTGGTTGGAGAACCTCAACGACTGGAACCTCTCACGCTCACGTTTCTGGGGCACTCCGCTTCCTATCTGGCGTGACGCAGACCGTGGCGAGAAGTGCATCGGTAGCCTTGAGGAACTCTATGCAGAAATAGAGAAGGCCGTGGCTGCGGGCGTAATGTCAAGCAACCCGCTCAAGGACAAGGGCTTCGTACCAGGCGACTACAGCCAGGCGAACTATGACAAGGTGGACCTCCATCGTCCTTACGTTGACAATATCGTCCTCGTGAACGACGAAGGCAAGCCTATGTATCGTGAGACCGACCTGATAGACGTATGGTTCGATTCAGGTTCGATGCCTTACGCCCAGCTCCACTATCCGTTCGAGGGAGAGATGGCACGCGGCACAGAGGAAGACCGTCAGGCGCTCATCCACAGCACATACGAGGGAACTGCCATCCCGCCTAAGTTCTATCCCGCCGACTTCATCAACGAGGGCGTCGACCAGACACGTGGATGGTTCTTCACACTCCATGCCATCGCCACTATGGTGTTCGATAGCGTAGCATTCAAGAACGTTATCTCTACCGGACTTGTGCTCGACGCTAAGGGCAACAAGATGAGTAAGCATGTGGGCAATGTCACCAATCCTTTCGAGATGATTGACAAGTACGGAGCCGACCCCGTACGCTTCTATATGATGACCAATAGCGAGCCGTGGGACAACCTCAAGTTCGACCCGAATGGTGTGGACGAGACACGTCGCAAGTTCTTCGGTACGCTCTATAATACATACAGCTTCTTCGCCCTCTACGCTAATGTGGACGGCTTTGACGCAAAGACTCCGCAGGTGGAGCTGGCTAAGCGCCCGGAGATCGACAGATGGATTCTCTCTTCACTCAATACCCTCGTGATTGGTGTAGACCGTGAGCTTTCGTCTTACGACCCAACACGTGCAGGCCGCCTTATCGACGCTTTCGTAAATGACGACCTCTCTAACTGGTACGTACGTCTCAACCGTAAGCGTTTCTGGGGTAAGGAGATGAGTGAGGACAAGCTTAGCGCTTACCAGACTCTCTATACCTGCCTCATGACCGTGGCAAAGCTTCTCGCTCCGTTCGCTCCGTTCTATGCTGACGAGCTCTATCACGACCTTGGCGGCGAGCTTGAGAGCGTACACCTCGACAAGTATCCCGTGGCTGACGCTTCAGCCATCGACCACGACCTCGAGGAGCGTATGGCTATCGCACAGAAGATTACGTCTATGGTGCTCGCCCTGCGTCGTAAGGTGAATATCAAGGTGCGTCAGCCGCTGCAGCAGATTATGATTCCTGCCGTGGACGCTACACAGAAGGCACACATCGAGGCTGTAGCCGATTTGCTCCGCAACGAGGTGAATGTCAAGGAGGTGAACTTCATTGAGGGTCAGGGTATTCTCGTCAAGAAGGTAAAGTGTAACTTTAGGGTTATGGGTAAGAAGTTCGGCAGGCTTATGAAGGGCGTTGCCGCTCAGATGTCTGCCCTTGATCAGGATCAGATTGCCGCCTTCGAGAAGGCAGGAAGCATCACACTCAATGTGGAAGGTCAGGAGGCTCTCGTAGACGTGACCGACGTGGAGATTATCTCTGAGGATATCCCAGGATGGCTCGTTTCAAACGACGGCAATCTTACTGTTGCGCTTGAGGTGGAGCTCACTCCCGAACTCAAGAAGGAGGGTATGGCACGCGAGCTTATCAACCGCATCCAGAACATCCGTAAGGATAGCGGACTGGAGATTACGGACCGCATCCGCGTGACACTCGCTCCTAACGAAGAGACTGACGCTGCCGTAGCTGCCTTCGCAGACTACATTAAGGGTCAGGTGCTTGCCGACGATATTGTCGTAGCTGCCAACGATGGCGCTCCGGTAGAGTTCGACGGCTTCACACTCAACATTACTGTAGAGAAGAACTAAAATCTTACTAACTCAGATATAAGTTTCGCATGCCCCAAGAAAGCATGCGAAACTTATTCATTAATCTAACAAAAACAAGTCTATGGCAGAAAAAACACGCTATTCTGATGAGGAACTCGAGGAGTTCCGTCAGATCATCAACGACAAGCTGGCTCTCGCACGCCGTGAGCTGAGCATCATGATGGGGCAGCTCAACAATTCTGACAATAACGGAGTGGACGACACATCGCCCACATACAAGGCCCTCGAAGAGGGAAGCGCCTCACAGTCGAAAGAAGAGATTGCACAGATGGCAGGCCGTCAGCAGAAGTTCATTCAGGGACTTGAGGCAGCCTTGGTGCGTATTGAGAACAAGACATACGGCATCGACCGTATGACAGGCGAGCTGATTCCGAAGGAGCGTCTTCGCATCGTTCCTCATGCCACACTCAGCGTAGCGTCTAAAAATGCGAGGAAGAAGTAATGGCGGAAGCAAAACGCAGTAACACCCATTGGGGATGGATGGCGACGGCTCTGGTCTTCGCCATCCTCATTATCGACCAGATCATTAAGATTTGGGTGAAGACGCACATGTCCTTAGGCGAAGCCATACACGTTACTGACTGGTTCTACATCGAGTTTATCGAGAACAACGGCATGGCTTACGGTATGACTTTCATCAATAAACTTGTGCTCAGCCTCTTCCGCATGGTTGCCATAGGCTTAATCTTTGTCTTCCTGTATAAGGTTATACGAAGTGGCAGAAGCTTGGGATACATAACCTGCCTTTCAATGGTATTGGCAGGAGCAGCCGGTAATCTTATCGACTGTCTCTTTTATGGTCTCATATTCGAGGCTTCCACGCCATTCAGCATAGCTTCATTCACATCCTTCGGCGAGGGCTATTCAGAGTTCCTGCATGGCAAGGTGGTAGACATGTTCTATTTCCCGATTATCCAGACTACATGGCCCGACTGGATGCCTATGTGTGGAGGTCAGGATTTTGTATTCTTCTCGCCCGTGTTCAACTTTGCCGATGCTTGCATAAGCGTTGGCGTCGTGCTGCTCCTCATCTTCTATCGCGCAGAACTGGAGGTGATGGGTAAGGTGTGGAAAAATCAGGAGTAAAACGTATATTAATGAAACATATTCTCATCATTCTTGCCTTCGTGGCATCCGTCCTTGCTACGGTCGGATGTAAGCCCTCCATTCCGAGGCAATACATCCAGCCAGATGTAATGGCGGAGATACTTTACGACTATCATCTTGCAGATGGCGTTACCACCATCTCCACTCCAGGCGACACCATAGCCTTGAGGGCGTATAAGGCCAATATCCTTGCCAAGTATAAGGTGACGGAGGCGGAGTTCGACTCGTCGCTTGTATATTATGAGCGTCACACACAGATGTTCGAGGATGTATATAAGCGCCTTACCGAACGCCTTAACGACCGTCTGGCTTCGCTTGGCGGAGGAGGATATGGAGGCTTTGCTGACCTCTCAGGCTCTGACACCACCAATCTTTGGCACGAGGCTTCACACTTCATCCTTACGCCATACGCGGCTGCCAATACCTACGATTTCGCTTTGAAGGCAGATACGTCATATTATGCCGGAGACCGACTTATGCTCGACTTCGACGCTCAGTATATCTTCCAGGACGGTATGCGTGACGCTTGCGCCGTAATGGCTGTCACATACGAAGGCGACAGCGTGGAGTATGCCACCAATCAGATAACGTCATCCTCGCATTATCATCTTCAGATTAACAACACGTCACACAAGCGCATCAAGTCTGTTCGCGGATTCTGGCTTATCAATAAGGGTACGTCGTCGGACGCCACATCAGCTTCCACTCTCAAACTTCTTATCGTGAGCAACATCAGACTCGTCAGAATGCATGTGGCAGAGCCTGCTCCAACGCAGGGAGCAAGTGGCGACTCGCTTCTTAAGATTAATCCTGACAGCATAAAGCCAGTACAAAATCGCCTACGAAGACCAGGCGCAAATCCTCAGGCTTCATGAGACACGTAGCAGCAAGCATAGTTGTACTCACGGACGGGAAGGAGATGCGTCAGGCATGCGTAGACGTACAAGGAGAGGAGGTGACAGCCATACGTCCCCTGACACACGAGACACCCTTTACGGAGTGGCTCGGTGGCACCATCGAGTTACGCCAAGAAAATGGTATCCTTATGGCATATCGCGATGGTGAAATCATAAAAGAATAAAAATACTAAACCATTAATTTTAATACATTCATATTATTATGCTTAGTGTAAACGAACTTGAAGATCGCCTTATCGATCTCGCTTTTGCTGAGGATATCGGCGATGGTGACCACACCACATTATGTTGCATTCCCGAGACAGCCATGGGCAAGTCTCATCTCCTCATCAAGGAGGACGGCATCCTTGCCGGAGTGGAAGTGGCAAAGCGCGTATTCGCACGCTTCGACCCTGAGATGAAGGTGGAAGTGCTCATCGGCGACGGAGCACACGTTCGTAAGGGCGACATCGCCATGGTGGTTAGCGGTAAGGTGCGCTCGCTCCTTCAGACAGAGCGCCTTATGCTCAACATCATGCAGCGCATGAGTGGCATCGCTACTATGACCAACAAGTACGTGGAGCGTCTCAAGGGCACCAACACTCACGTCCTCGACACCCGTAAGACCACTCCGGGTATGCGCATGCTCGAGAAGCAGGCTGTGAAGATTGGCGGCGGCATGAACCATCGTATCGGACTTTTCGATATGATTCTTCTCAAGGACAACCACATCGATTTCGCAGGAGGCATCGCAAACGCCATCAACCGTTGCCACGAATATCTGCGTGAGAAGGGACTTGACCTCAAGATTGAGATTGAGGTGCGCAACTTCGACGAGCTTCGTCAGGCTATGGAATGCGGTGGCATCAACCGTATCATGCTCGACAACTTCTCTGTTGCCGACACACGCAAGGCCGTAGAGATGGTGGCTGGACGCTTCGAGACAGAATCAAGCGGCGGCATCACTTTCGACACAATCCGCGACTATGCAGAATGTGGCGTCGATTTTATTAGCGTAGGTGCTCTTACACACTCTGTGAAGGGACTTGATATGAGCTTCAAGGCTTGCTAATAACCTCTTCCTACCCCCAACAACAAATTCTTATAATCATGAAAATTCTTAATAAGATACTTCGCATGGCGCTTCCTTCGCTCCTCGCGCTTTCGTTCGCCGAGGCAGAGGCTTGTACAAACCTTATCGTAGGCAAGAAGGCGAGTGTTGACGGCTCCGTAATGGTGTCGTATAATGCTGACGATTATGGCATGTTCTCCGGACTTTGTCATTATCCTGCCGGCGTACATGCCAAGGGCGAGATGCGCAAGATATTCGATTGGGATTCTGGCGTCTATCATGGCGAAATTCCTGAGGCTCCCGTCACCTATAACGTCATCGGCAACATCAACGAGTATCAGCTCTCCATCGCCGAGACCACGTATGGCGGACGCGAGGAAATGATTGACACTACCGGTATTCTCGACTACGGATCGCTCATCTACGTTGCTCTCCAGCGCGCCAAGACAGCACGTGAGGCGATAAGCGTAATGACCTCTCTCGTTGAAAAGTACGGATATTGCTCAAGCGGCGAGACATTCTCCATCTGCGACCCTAACGAGGCGTGGATAATGGAGATGATGGGCACGGGTCCTGGCAGCAAGGGCGTAGTTTGGGTGGCTATGCGTATTCCTGACGATGCCATCTGCGCTCACGCCAATCAGAGCCGTATCGGCAAGTTCGATATGAAAGACAAGAAGAACGTGCTCCATTCGAAGAACGTCATTTCTTACGCACGTAAGATGGGATGGTTCAGCGGTAAGGATGCCGACTTCTCATGGAAGAACACATATGCTTTCCCTGACTTCTCAGGTCGTCGTGCATGTGACGCTCGTGCATGGAGCTTCTTCAATCGCTTCAAGAAGGGCTTCGATCGTTATCTGCCTTGGGCTCTTGGCAAGGACCCCAACGCTGAGGACATGCCGCTTTGGGTGGTTCCTGACCGCAAGCTTAGCGTTCACGACGTAGAGATGGCCATGCGCGACCATTATGAGAACACACCTATGGCGCTCGATTCTGCCAATATAGGTGGTGGTGTCTATCAGATGCCTTATCGTCCTACGCCTCTTTCTTTCAAGGTGGACGGCAAGACCTACTTCAATGAGCGTCCTATCTCTACCCAGCAGACTGCTTTCACTTTCGTGTCGCAGCTACGCTCGTGGCTCCCGAGAGAGATTGGTGGCATCACATGGTTCGGCAACGACGACGCCAACATGGTGGCTTACACTCCGGTATATTGCAACAATACGGTAGTGCCCGAGTGCTATAACACTCCTGGTGCAGACGCCGTGACTTTCTCAGACAAGAACGCTTTCTGGGTGTGCAATTGGGTGAGCAACATGGTTTATCCGCGTTACTCGCAGCTCTTCCCTGAGCTTCAGGCGGTTCGCGACAGCCTTGAGGCTGACTATTTCGCTCGTCAGGGCGAGGTGGAGAAGCACGCTCTCGAACTTTATGGTTCAGATAAAGCTGCTGCTGTGGCTTACCTCAACGCTTACAGCAACGACAAGGCTCAGCAGATGCTTGCTCATTGGCGCGACCTTGCCACTCTCATCATCGTCAAGTATAACGATATGGCAGTGAAGCGCACCAAGGACGGAAAGCTCACACGTTATGTTGACCGCCCCGGATATCCTGAAGCTTTCGCAAAGAAGCTCGTAAAGGAAACGGGTGACTGGTACGAATCGAAGTAATAAGAAAATAAAAAGAAACATTTATAAACAAAAACAGCATAATCAAGTATTCGGTCTGTAAATGAATACTGATTATGCTGTTTTTGTTTTTTTATTATTGGCCTGACCGTTGTAAACCTTCACAACATTAGAATGGCGCTACGTCTACTGGACCTCCTAATGGAGCATCAGTATTGATATCGTTAAAATCGTTGAATGATGTTAAGTCTGAACCGTTAAGCTTGCTACCTATAATTTCAGAACTGTCTGCAGCATCGGGTATTTCGGGTGAGTTTTGTTCTGGATCTTGGAAGCGCGTGAACTGTCCCTTGAAAGTGAGTAGAACGTCACCTGTGGCTCCCTTACGGTGCTTGGCTATGATGATCTGAGCCATTCCTCTAAGGTCGTTTCCTTTCTCGTCTGTAAGAATGTGATAGTACTCGGGACGATGTACGAAGAGTACCATGTCGGCATCCTGCTCGATGGCTCCAGACTCGCGGAGGTCAGACAGCTGTGGACGCTTACCTTCAAGTCCTTCACGGTTCTCAACAGTACGATTGAGCTGTGATAGGGCTAGGATGGGAATGTCAAGCTCTTTGGCGAGTCCCTTCAGCGACTGAGAAATCTTCGATACCTCCTCCTGACGGCTACCGAACTTCATGCCGTTGGCATTCATGAGCTGTAGGTAGTCAATCATAATTATCTTTACGTTCTTCTCTCTTACTAGACGTCTTGCCTTTGTACGTAGCTCGAAGATGGAGAGACCAGGTGTGTCGTCCACATAGAGTGGGGCACGCTGGAGCTGCTGTATGTTCTTGTCGAGACGTTCCCATTCGTCCTTCGTGAGCTGTCCGTTAAGCATCTTGCTACCCGGAATCTCGCATACGTTAGATATGAGACGGTTGACGAGCTGTACGTTGTTCATCTCGAGGGAGAAGAAAGCGATGGGGGTGTTATAGTCCACGGCGATGTTCTTGGCGAGGGAGAGGGCGAATGACGTCTTACCCATGGCAGGACGTCCTGCGATGATGACAAGGTCGGAACTCTGCCATCCGCTCGTCTTCTCGTCCAGCTTGGTATAGCCAGTCGGTACGCCCGTGAGACCTCCAGAATTGGCGGATGCTTTCTGAAGAATATCGATGGCTTTGGTGATAACCGGACTAACCTGTGTGTAGTCCTTCTTCATATTGCGCTGCGAAAGCTCGAAAAGGCTTCCCTCAGCCTCTTGCATCAATTCTTCTACATCGACGGTCTCGTCGAACGCCTTTGTCTCCACCACGCTGGCATAGGAGATTAGCTGACGGGCAAGAAACTTCTGTGCGAGGATGTGGGCATGATACTCAATATGTGCGGATGACGCCACATGAGAGCTGAGTTCCACGATGTAAGGAGCACCGCCTACGGCCTCAAGAGTTCCCTCACGCTGAAGCTCGTCCACCACCGTCATAATGTCAACGGGGTGCTCGTTCATGCTGAGGGTTTGGATGGCATTATAAATCTTCTGATGTCGGGGCTCGTAGAATGTTTCTGGACGTAGAGTCTCCGAAATCATGGAGAAAGCATCCTTGTCAATCATAAGAGCGCCGAGCACCACCTTCTCGATGTCGACAGCCTGCGGTTGCTTGTGTCCGTACGAGCTGTCGAAAGCCTTTGAAGTGTTCTTGCTGCGCGGCTTGTCAGATGGTGTGTTTGGCATAGGCATCATGGTGTGTTTAGACGTTCAACTTGTTTTTTTCGGGGAATACCACAGTAGGGCGAAAATGTTTGGCTTCCTCGAAATCCATCAGAGCGTAGGAGATAATGATGACTGTATCGCCGATTGCCACCTTACGTGCTGCTGCTCCGTTAAGGCAGATACATCCTGATCCGCGCTCGCCCTTGATGATGTATGTCTCGAAGCGTTCGCCGTTGTTGTTGTTGACAATCTGGACTTTCTCTCCTTCTATCATATTGGCAGCGTCCATCAGATCTTCGTCGATGGTTATGCTTCCCATATAGTTTAAGTTGGCCTGTGTCACTTGCACACAATGCAACTTAGACTTTAATACTTCAATCATCATATTGGTTGTGTATGTGTTGTCTATTATTATTTCTTGTATGTGATATGGTCTATGAGTCGGATTGGTGTGGCTCCGCAATATACTGTTATGCAGCCTACTACGTAGGGACTTTCGTTCCAGTCGGCTACGTCCTGAAGAGTGTTGCCGTCAACGATGGAGAAGTATTCAACTTCCAGTCCGTCCACAGCATTGATTTGCTCCACCACCCAGTCATGTGTCTGGCTGACGTTGTGGTCTTCAGCGTACTTTTTGCTGGCTGTAAGTGCCTCGTAGATTTTTGGGGCAATGGCACGCTCGTCGTCCTTGAGAAGTGTGTTACGTGAACTCTTCGCCAGGCCGTCCGCTTCACGGATAGTAGGACACTCTACAATGTGGATATTAAGTCCGAGATCAGCCACCATGGCCTTGATGACTGCAATCTGCTGCCAATCTTTTTCGCCGAAATATGCATTGTCTGGGCGAACGATGTAGAAAAGACGTGATACAACCTGGCATACTCCATTGAAATGTCCGGGTCGGTGTGCTCCCTCCATTACTGACATAACGGAAGGATAAGAGAACGTACGGCGGTCTTCCTGAGGGTACATCTCGCTTACGGATGGTGCGAAGACGTAGTCGGCGCCGCAGCTCTCGAGCAATTCGCAGTCTGCGTCAAGTGTGCGCGGATAGCGGTCGAGATCGTTCTTGTCGTTAAACTGTGTTGGGTTGAGGAATACGGACACCACGGTTACTCCGTTTTCGGCTACACTACGCTTTACAAGTGAAGCGTGTCCGCCATGAAGGGCGCCCATCGTAGGTACCAGACCAACTGTCTTACCTTGTTTACGAACCTCAAACAACTCATTCTGAAGTTCAACAATACTTCTGAATAGTTTCATCCTATTTCTTATTTTTTATATGATAACCAAACCGGTTATCTGTGGTTATAACTCAATACCTAAAGCTGCGCAAAGTTAGTAAATCCCTTTCAGATGACAAACTTGGCAACTTTCGTTAACTTATTTTAATAGACTCAAGAAAGTCAGCTACGATGTAGCTACTGCCTCCCACGAAGACGAAGTCGTCTGGTTGGGCATCGTCCATAGCTGCACGATAGGCTTCTGTTACGCTACCGTATGTCTTACCTTTCAGCCCATGTTCTGCGCCGCATTCTTTTACCTTATCTTCGGGGATGGCGCGGTGTGTGGTGGCTTTGGTGAAGTAATATGTGGCGTTCTTGGGAAGGAGCGTCATGACGGTCTGTATGTCCTTGTCGTCCACCATGCCGAAGACCATACGTAGCTGACGGCATGGCACGCCTGCTATCTGGCGTGAGAGATATTGCCATCCTCCTACGTTGTGTCCTGTGTCGCAAACCACGAGTGGGGAGCGTTGGCAGATCTGCCATCTTCCCATGATGTGGGTATTGGGGCAGACATCGGCAAAGCCTTGGGGAATGCTGTCCGCATGACGAATGACGCCGTCTTGGAGCAGGCAGGTTACGGCATGGAGAACCGTGTTGGCGTTTTTTGCCTGATAATATCCTCCAAGGCCGTAATGTATGTGACCATAGTGAGATGATAGGAACGACATAGTTCCGTCCGACTCTGTCTGTGCTTTTGTTACTTCGGGATTGTCCTCGGCAAAGGTGATAGGAGAGGAGAGTTGTTCTGCCTTTTGTGTGAATACTGGGCGTGTCTCGGGATGATTCTCTCCTATAACTACTGGAACGCTAGGCTTTATAATTCCTGCTTTCTCGCCGGCTATCTTTGCGAGTGTATTACCAAGGAACTGTGTGTGGTCAAGGCTGATGTTGGTGATGACAGAAAGGATGGGGGTTATGATGTTGGTACAATCGAGTCGTCCTCCAAGTCCAACTTCGATAACAGCAATATCTACCTCCTTGTCGGCGAAATACTTGAATGCCATGGCTGTAGTCAGTTCGAAGAAGGATGGATGGAGAGGCTCGAAGAATGAGCGTTCCTCCTCTACAAAGCGTACCACGTAGTCTTCGCTGATGGGTTCCCCGTTTACGCGGATTCGTTCACGGAAGTCTACGAGATGAGGAGAGGTATAAAGTCCAACCTTATAGCCATCCGCCTGAAGAATGGATGCTATTGTGTGTGAGCATGATCCCTTGCCGTTGGTGCCTGCTATATGGATGGTCTTGAAATGACGATGAGGATGATGGAAGTGATGGTCGAGTTCTTCAGAATTGAAGAGTCCTTCCTTGTATGCTGATGCTCCAACCTTCTCAAACACGGGTGTGGCATTGAAAAGGTATTCCACGGTTTGCTGATAATTCATTATAAATACTTAATTGCTAAAAAAGGTCTCTTGCTTCTACTTGTTTGAGAGTAGCAACAAGAGACCCTTGGGTAGTATGTAAAGGTTTGCCCTTTAGTTGAAATAATTCTTGAATCGGTCGAATATAGACTTCTTCGTCTCCTTGTCGCCCTTGAAGTTGTCGCTATTCTTGAAAGACTCGATAGCCTTCTTTTCATCACGTGACAATTCTTTTGGAACGTAGACGCTTATGTTGACAACGAGGTCGCCCTTGCCGCTGCCGTATCCTTCAACAGCTGGCAGACCCTTTCCTCTGAGACGGAGTGTCTTGCCTGGCTGTGTTCCGGGCTCAATCTTAATCTTTACCTTGCCGCCATCTATGGTAGGTATCTCTACGCTGTCGCCAAGAACGGCTGTAGGGAAGTCGAGCAGGAGATTATATATAAGGTCGTTGCCGTCACGTACAAAGGTGTCGTTAGGGAGTTCGGTAATATATACCTGAATGTTTCCTGTAATACCGTTATGTTGTCCTGCGTTACCCTTACCTGGAACATTAACCACCATGCCTTCAGCTACGCCTGCAGGAATCTTTATCTCGACAACTTCCTCGCCCTTAACGACTCCGCTACCGCCGCATTCCTTACACTTGTTCTTGATAATGGTGCCTTCGCCATTGCATGTGGGACATTCAGACTGTGTCTGCATCATGCCCAACATGGTGCGTACGGTACGTGTAACGACGCCGCTTCCATGACATGTCGGACATGTTTCAGAACCGCTGCCGCCCTCTGCACCCGTGCCTTTGCAATGTGTGCATGTGACATCTTTCTTGACTTTGAATTTCTTGGTTGTACCTGTGGCGATTTCTTCCAATGTGAGCGCCACCTTGATACGAAGGTCAGCTCCGCAATACTGCGGTTTCTGACGTTGACCGCCACCGAAGCCGCCACCAAATCCTCCAAATCCGCCGTGTCCTCCGAATACGTCGCCGAACATCGAGAAGATGTCGTCCATGGAGAATCCGCCTCCGCCGAATCCTCCGCCTCCGAATCCTCCGCCAGGAGCGTCAAATCCGAACTGGTCGTACTGCTGACGTTTTTGTGGATCGTGTAATACGTCGTATGCTTCGGCAGCTTCCTTAAACTTCTCTTCTGCCTCTGCGTTACCAGGATTTCTGTCGGGATGGTATTTGATGGCAATTTTTCGGTAAGCCTTCTTTATTTCGTCGTCTGTTGCCGTCTTGCTGACGCCAAGCACTTCATAATAATCTCTTTTAGCCATTGTCTGAAATGATGTCGTTAAAAACGATGTTGGTGATTTATTGTCCTACTGCCACTTTTGCGTGACGGATTACTTTCTCGTTAAGCTGGTATCCTGTCTGAAGACAATCTATCACTTTGCCTTTCTTGTCGTCACCCATGCCCGGAACCATTGCCACAGCTTCGTGAAAGTCGACGTCGAAGTCTTTCCCTTCTGTCTCGATTTTCTTTACGCCCAACGACTCAAGAGTCTTGCGGAACTTGTTGAAGATAAGCTGCATTCCGTCCTTTACTGCTTGTGCATCGTCAGTATTGTTAGCCAGAGCACGTTCAAAGTCATCAAGTATGGGGAGTACGGCGCAAACTGCTTTTTCGCTGCCGTTGAGCACCAACTCTGTCTTTTCCTTAAGTGTGCGCTTCTTGTAATTGTCGAACTCAGCCACCGTACGCAGATACTTGTCCTTGAGCTGCTCTATCTGCTTGTTGGCAACCTCGAGCTGTTCCTCAAGTGTAAGTTCTTCCTTTGTGTCGTTATGTTTCGCTTCGTTGTTTATGTTTTCGGAAGTTTCCTTCTCATTAATGTTCTTGTCATTAATTTCGATTTCCTTTTCTTCGTTCTTGTTACTCATAATAATATATGTTTTTCTTAGCAATCAGCAAATATCTTGCCAATTGATAAATATAGCCTTAATATGGGTATTTGTTATGGTGCGTATGGTCGCAAATAAGGAGGCTATGACAAAATGCTATAGCCTCCCCATGCGATTTGGAGCATTCATTGTGTAAATGAATATGCTGCTTACTTGTTATACATCTTCTCCTTGAGGGCCTTGATCTCGTCGCTGTAGATATAGTCGTCGTAATCCATGAGCTTGTCAATGGTTCCGTTCGGAGTAAGTTCTATGATGCGGTTGGCGACGGTCTGTATGAACTCGTGGTCATGGCTGGAGAAGAGAATGTTGCCCTTGAATGCCACCAAATTGTTGTTGAAAGCCTGGATGCTCTCAAGATCGAGGTGGTTCGTTGGTGTGTCGAGAATCAGACAGTTTGCGTTCTTTAGCTGCATTCTTGCTATCATGCATCGCATTTTCTCGCCTCCTGAGAGCACGTTCACCTTCTTCATTACTTCCTCACCAGAGAAGAGCATGCGGCCAAGGAATCCCTTCATTACAACTTCATTGCCTGGTCCGTACTGTGAAAGCCAGTCAACGAGGTTCTTATCACTCTTGAAGAATTCGGTGTTGTCGAGCGGAAGATAAGCTGTTGTGATTGTAACGCCCCACTTGTATGTTCCGGCGGCAGCCTCTCTGTTGCCGTTGATTATCTCGAACAAGGCTGTCATAGCCTTAGGATTGTGGCTGAGGAATACTACCTTCTCGCCCTTCTCGATATTAAAGCTTACATTGTCGAATAGTACGGTTCCGTCTTCGTCTGTAGCCTTAAGTCCTTCCACTTCAAGAATCTGGTTGCCCGGCTCTCTCTCCATGGTGAAGATGATGCCCGGATACTTACGGCTTGAAGGACGGATTTCTTCAACATTAAGCTTCTCCAACATCTTCTTACGTGATGTGGTCTGCTTACTCTTGGCAACGTTTGCTGAGAATCGGCGAATAAACTCTTCCAATTCCTTACGCTTTTCTTCTGCTTTCTGTCGCTGGTTTTGAGCCTGACGGAGAGCCAACTGTGAACTCTCGTACCAGAATGAGTAGTTGCCTGCAAATACAGTAACCTTACCGAAATCGATGTCGACGGTCTGTGTGCTGACAGAATCAAGAAAGTGGCGGTCATGGCTGACAACGAGAACTGTCTGCTCTACGTTGCTGAGATATTCCTCAAGCCATTGTACGGTGTCGAGGTCAAGGTCGTTGGTGGGCTCGTCAAGAAGGAGGTTGTCGGGATTGCCGAAGAGAGCCTTGGCAAGCATGACGCGTACCTTCTCGTTATTTGAGAGTTCGCTCATCTGTTTCTCGTGCAGTGACTCCGGAATACCAAGGTTTGAAAGCATCTGGGCGGCGTTGCTCTCAGCCTCCCATCCGTCCATCTCTGCAAACTTAAGCTCAAGCTCTGCGGCACGGTTGCCGTCTTCTTCTGTCATTTCCGGCTTAGCATAGAGCTCCTCGCGCTCCTTCATATTCTTCCATAATGGTTCGTGTCCCATGAGTACCGTGTCAAGCACTCTATACTCATCAAACTTGAAGTGGTCCTGCTCCAATACAGACAAGCGTTCGCCTGGTCCAAGTTCGATGGAACCCTTGCTGGGCTCGAGGTCTCCGCTGATGGCTCTGAGGAGTGTTGATTTACCGGCTCCGTTAGCACCGATTACACCATAGATGTTGCCTGCTGTGAACTTCAGGTTTACATCCTTGTAGAGAACTCTTTTACCGAACTGAATGGCCAGATTCGTTACTGTTATCATTTTGTATTTGTATGATTAAATTTATAATTTCGAGTGTGTTGTGCCTTTTAGCTTTTAGAGTGCAAAATTACGACTTTTTAGCAACATATCAAAATGTAAGTGATAAAACTTGATTAAACGCAAGAAAGGGTGTGCCAAGCTTTATAAATTGAAGGAAAGACAATTCCTCATTTTTTGTATAGCTTGGCACACCCTTTCATTCATGTACGTGTCATTTTGTGATTACAAGTTGTCAAAGTTGACAGCTTCTTCTTTTGCTTTCTTATGCGTTGCAGCCGGCTCAGACTTCTCTTCGTTGGAAGGGGATTTTGTCGGATGCTGACGCTCTACGGGATTGCCATCCTCGTCAAGGATAATCTCTTCCTCTATAGAGATGCTGTCCCTCCTCAAAGTGTCGGCTTTGGCACGTGGAGCATAACTTGAACAGTTATACATCGAAGAGGTGATGTCTGCATCCTTCGGCTTTCCAAACTTTACTCTGTATTTAGAGAATGCAGGGTCTTTAAGAACTGCTTCAAGGAAATAACCGCATATAGGAAGGGCTGTACGTGAACCTTGTCCGAGAGCACCGGTACGGAAGTGGATACATCTGTATTCTCCTCCTACCCATGCGCCTACAACAAGGTTAGGACTGACACCCATAAACCATGCATCGGAGTGGTTGTTAGAAGTTCCTGTCTTGCCTCCCCAGTCTGTATCGTGGAAGTTTCCTACGTAACCGTTAAGGCTCATGGATGTACCGCCTGGTTCGCGTGTACCGCCCATTAGCAACTGCTGCATGAGGAAGGCACTCTTGTAGGGGATGACCTGCTCTTCGCTAATGCTCGACTTGTAAACCTCTTTGCCATTTCTGTCAAGGATGCGTGTGACGAGCTGGCGCTTCACGTACTTTCCGTCGTTTGCGATTGTGGAGTAGGCATTTGCGAGTTCCAGCAGATTGATGTCGCTCGAGCCGAGAGCAAGTGCAGGAGTTTCGTCAAGTGGACTTTCTATACCCATCTTGTGAGCTGTTTCGGCAATTCTGTTGATACCCATTTCCTGACCCAATCGCACGGCAACGGAATTGATACTTCTTGCAAATGCCGCCTTCAATGGTATGGAGTCGCCTGTAAAATAACCGTTTGCATTTGTTGGTGCCCATGTGACTTCCTTGTTTTGGGTCTTGTCGAACACCTGCATAGAGAAATATTCGTCGCGACGCTTGTCACAAGGAGTAAGTCCCTGATTCATTGCCTCGGTATAGACAAACAGCTTGAATGTGGATCCAGGCTGTCTCATAGCTGTCACCTTGTCGTATTTCCATGACTTGAAATCGATGTCGCCCACCCAAGCTTTTACAGCACCAGTCTGTGGCTCCATGGCAACAAAGGCACAATGCATAAAGTGGACCATATAGCGGATGGAGTCCATAGTAGACATCTCTTTCTCTATGGTGCCATTCTCATAATCGAAGAGCTTCACTTTGTGCGGTCGGTTGAGATAGTACTCAATGGAGTCTGGATTATTCGGGAAGCGTGCCAGCAAGTTTTTATATACTGGCTGTTTCTGTGCTATTCCTTCTATGAAGTTTGGTATGACTTTGTGATTCTCGTCCTGCCACGGATCTTGGTTTCCCCAATGGTTGTTAAAGTTGCGTTGTACCTGCTTCATCTGCTTGATTGCAGCTTCCTCGGCATACTTCTGCATACGGGAGTCGATGGTGGTGTAAATCTTCAGACCTGATGTGTATAAATCATAGCCATTATCTTTACACCATGTCTTGAGTTCTGCCGATAATGCTTCGCGGAAATACAATGCTGCACCATCATAATTGCTTTCCACACTATAGCTCAACTTGATAGGTATTTGGCTTAGCGAGTCGGTTTCTGCTTTTGTAAGGTGTCCGTGATTGCGCATATTGTTAAGCACAACGTTTCGACGACGGAGTGAGTTCTCGGGATTAGAGATGGGGTTGTAGTAAGTGGTTGCCTTCAGCATACCTACGAGTACTGCAGCCTGCTCTGTTGTGAGTTCTTTTGGAGTGGTATTGAAGTATGTCTTTGAAGCAGTTTTGATGCCGAAAGCGTTAGAACCGAAATCCACGGTATTAGCATACATTGTGATGATTTCCTTCTTGTCATGCGTCATCTCCAGCTTTGTGGCAATAATCCATTCCTTGCTCTTCATTATCAGCATGCGAACGCCAGGAATCTTACCTAAGAGTCCTGTTGAATAGTCGGTACGCACTCGGAACATGTTCTTTGCTAACTGCTGTGTAATAGTAGACGCGCCTCGTGCGTCGTGATGAAGGACGGCATCTTTGGCTGCACCGAATAGTCCCCTATAGTCAATACCCATATGGTTGTAGAATCGTTCATCCTCTGTATCGATAAGAGCATTCCAAAAAGCGGGATTCACTTCTTCGTACTTCACCGGTGTGCGATTCTCGTTAAAGAACTTTCCTATCAGTACGCCGTCTTCGCTGTATATCTCAGACGCTTCGTGTGTTTCGGGGTTCATGATGGTGTAGAATCCTGGTGACTTGCCAAATAGCCACAGGAAGTTCATGTCCACCATTCCTAAATAGATTAAAAATGCTGCTATACACGATACTATTCCAATAGCGGTCTTAGTGTACCATGCCCGTCCACGATACAAACTGCGATACCATGGAAAGAAAGCCTTGGCTTTGTTTAGGCACCAGATGAGAATTTGCTTGATTTTTTTCATCTTTTGAATGTGTTATTATGCAAATTAAGATTATTGACTTATGCAAATTAAGAATATTATCTACAAAAGTAATAAAATACTTTAGTCTGATAAGCGGTCGTCTATATAATTTATGATTTCTTTAATGTTGTCGGGATGGAACCATCTGATTGTGTCGTCTCGCTTAAACCATGTCTGTTGCTTACGGCAATACTTTCTGGAATTGCTCTGAATCTTGAATATGGCTTGGTCTATGGTGGTGAGTCCGTCAAGAAACTCAAATGTTTCCTTGAAACCAACGGTGTTTAAGGAATTAAGATTGCGTTTGTCGTATACAGACATGGCTTCTTCTATAAGTCCTTGATCCATCATTGTTAACACTCGCTCGTTAATGCGTGAGTAAAGTTCCTCACGGTCTCGTGTGAGTCCTATCTTTATTACGTCAAATGGTCGTGTTTTCTTCTTGTTTGTACGAAATGATGTATATGTCTTACCAGTCATGTAGCATATCTCCAATGCGTGAACAACACGGCGATAATTCTTTTTGTCTACGATTGCCCAATGCTCAGGATCTAACATTTTTAGTTCTTCCAGCAATCTCTCAAGTCCTTCGTTTTCGAGTCTTTGCTTCATTAATGTGCGTGTCTGATCGTCAATAGTCGGTATATCGTCTATACCATTACATACGGCATCAATATACATCATCGAACCGCCACTCATAAGTGCTATATGGGAATCGATGAAGAGCTTATTGGTCAACAAATTCATAACGTCGCTTTCAAACATCGAAGCGCTGTAATAATCATCAATGGAATGATTGCCGACAAAATAGTGTTTCACCCGCTTTTGCTGCTCCTTAGTGGGCGCGGCTGTACCTATCGGAATCTCCTTGAAAATCTGTCTTGAGTCCGAGTTTATGATAGGTGTTGCGAGGTGTTCTGCTATACGGAGTGTCAGTTCTGTTTTTCCGACACCTGTCGGACCGACAATAACAATGAGTTTTTTTTCCATCAAAATAGTTGCGGATGTCTGTAATGTGATGGTTTGGATATTTATAAAAGATGTGGGTGTGTCAAAACAAATAATTATAGTGTTTTGACACACCCATCATCAATTGTCATTTAGAAAGGAATTTAGCGAATAATACCTCTCTTTGAATTCTCAACGAAATCAAGAATGTAGCTTATCTCCTTTGTCATTTGCAGGTTGTTCTTCACTTCCTGAATGCCTTCCGAGAGTATTCCCTTAGAATAAAGCAAGCGGTAGGCGTTGTGGATATGGTCAATCAGCTCGTTGGAGAATCCGCGACGTCTGAGACCTACAAGGTTAAGACCGCAATACTTGGTCGGTTCCTTGCCTGCAATGATGTACGGAGGAATGTCCTGACTGAAGCGTGAACCTCCCTGAATCATTACATAACCACCAATATGGCAGAACTGATGGCACAATACACTTGCCGAAACAATGGCATTGTCATCAACCACAACTTCACCTGCAAACTTTGTTGAGTTGCCGATAATAAGACCGTTTCCAAGAACGCAGTCATGACCGACGTGCATACTCTCCATAAGTAGATTGTTGCTGCCGATAACAGTCTTGCCCTTTGATGCAGTACCGCGCGAGAGTGTGACATTCTCACGGATGCTGTTGTTGTCGCCTACACAACAAAGTGTGTCTTCACCACGGAACTTAAGGTCCTGAGGCTTTGTGGAGATGCTTGCTCCAGGAAAGAACTCGTTGTTGTTTCCAATACGAGCACCATAATGGACAGTCACTCCGTTAAAGAATGTGTTGTTGTCACCAATCTCTACATTTTTGTCGATGTAGCAGAACGGTCCAATTTGGTTGTTGTCACCCAACTTTGCTTCAGGGTGAACAAATGCAAGGGGGCTTATATTATTCATCTTTTCTTGACTTCTATATTCTTCTTACTTGTTTTTAACTATCTGAGCCGTAAACGTTGCCTCCGAAACCACATGGTCTCCGACAAAGACGTATCCCTTCATTGAGGATATTCCGTGACGTAGAGGAGCGAGCAGTTCCACCTTGAAGAGCAATGTGTCGCCAGGCACTACCTTCTTGCGGAATTTTACGTCGTCTATCTTCATAAAGTATGTAGACCAACGCTCTGGTTCTTCCAATGTATTAAGAACAAGAAGACCTCCACATTGTGCCATTGCCTCAATCTGAAGTACGCCAGGCATTACAGGTTCCTGCGGAAAATGACCAGTGAAGAAAGGCTCGTTGGCTGTGATGTTCTTCACGCCGACGATACTTGTAGCGCCAAGTGAGATAACCTTGTCGACAAGTTGCATCGGATAGCGGTGGGGGAGAAGTTCGCGAATCTTGATATTGTCAAATACGGGTACCTCATTGGGATCGTATATTGGAGCCTGAATTTCGTGCTTGCGAATCTCGCGACGCATAAGTCTTGCGAACTTATTGTTGATGGTGTGTCCCGGTCTTGTGGCGATGATGCGTCCCTTGATGGGTTTGCCAATGAGAGCCATATCACCAATAATATCAAGAAGTTTATGGCGTGTACACTCATTTTCCCAAACCAAAGGCTTGTGTTGTATATATCCGAGTTCCTCCGCGTCGCGACGTTCCACTTTAATCATATCAGCCAGAGCGTCAAGGCGCTCCTGAGTGGTCTGCTGTTCGTAGATGACGATGGCATTGTCTAGATCGCCGCCCTTAATAAGGTTTGCTTTTAACAGTGGTTCAATGTCACGGACAAACACGAAGGTACGTGCAGGAGCAATCTCTTTTGCAAAGTCGTCCGTCTTCTCCAAAGAGGCAAACTGTGAGTTGATGAACTTGGAGTTGAATGAACACATCGCTGTCAGAGAGAAATCCTCATCAGGAAGAATGGTGATGCACGATCCTGTCTTCTCGTCCTTTACCTCTATTTTGTGGCGTATGATATACCAGTCCTTAGGTGCATTCTGTTCTTCAAAACCAACCTCATTAATCTTATCCACATACATGGCGGCACTTCCGTCAAGGATAGGAAATTCTGGGCCATTTACCTGAATAAGACAGTTGTCGATGCCCATAGCGTAAAGGGCTGACATACCATGTTCTATGGTTGATACGCGGATGTCACCCTTTCCAAGTACCGTTCCACGCTGTGTGTCTACAACATTCTCGGCAATAGCTTGAATGACGGGCATTCCTTCAAGGTCAATTCTTTGTATCTTATATCCTGAGTTTTCGGGTGCGGGGTTGAAAGTAACCGTAAGGCTTAAACCTGTGTGAAGTCCTTTTCCGCAGAGCGAAAAACTGCCTTTCAGAGTCTTTTGTTTAGACATGGTCTTATTTTGTTAATTAGTTTATTGTTTTAAAGTCGAAATGCTTATTCCTGGGGCATTATCTTCTGCAGGTCTTTCTTGATATTCTGCAGGTCCTTATACATTTCCGGTAAGCGACGGAAGATGGCTTGTGACTTGAAGTAGCTACGTGGAGCCATTGGTGGTGTACCGATAAGCTCTTCGCCTCCCTTCAGACTGCCGGGTACGCCAGACTGTGCACCAAGGAATGTCTTGTCACCAATGGTAATGTGTCCTGCGAGGCCAACCTGACCTCCGAACATACACCAAGAACCCACTTTTGTGCTGCCAGCAATACCCACCTGAGCGGACATGACTGTATTTTCGCCAATCTCCACGTTGTGAGCCACCTGCACCAGATTGTCGAGCTTAACGCCCTTCTTGATGAGAGTGGTGCCCATTGTTGATCGGTCTACACAGGTGTTGGCTCCGATTTCCACATTGTCTTCTATTGTTACGATGCCAATTTGTGGAATCTTGTCGTATCCGTCTGCATTGGGAGCGAAACCGAAACCATCAGCGCCAATAACACTACCTGCATGAAGTGTGACATTATTGCCTATCTTGACTCCTTGATAGATGGTAGTATTAGGATAGATGATACAGTTATTGCCGATATGTACGTTGTCGCCTATTACAGCATGCGGGTAAATTTGACAACCGTCACCGATTACACTTCCCTCGCCAATGCAGGCGAATGGTCCGACATAACAGTCCTTACCAATCTTTGCTGTTTCTGCGATGTATGCCTGAGACGCTATACCTGTCTTCTTTGGTTTGCTGGCTTCATATATCTGAAGAAGCTGGGCAATACTCTCGTACGCATTCTTTACACGTATGAGAGTGGCTTTGACCGGCTTCTCCAGTTCCACGTCTTCGTTTATTATAACAATAGACGATTCTGTGTCATATATATAGTGCGTATACTTTGGATTAGACAAGAATGATATTGCGCCTTTCTTTCCTTCTTCTATCTTTGCGAAAGTAAAGACGGAGGCATTGGCGTCGCCTTCAACCTTGCCGCCAATAACGCCAGCTATTTGTTCTGCTGTAAATTCCATTATTCTGAATATTATAATTACTTAATTCTGAAATGTAGATACGTCAGTTACGTCCGTTATTATTCATTTTAGAGCCGTTACCAATATCTAACTTGCAAAAATAAGCAATTTTATCCATATAAAGAATTTTAACCAAACATATTTCGTCTTTTTGGTGAAATATGGTTGTAATACAACTGTCAAATGGTTTAAATACCGTATTTTTTAAGCTCGGCATCCATCTGCTCCATCAGTTCCTTTGCCTTTTCGGCTGCAGTCTGAGCGAAAGTCTCGTCATTTGCAGCATATATGATGCCGCGTGAACTGTTGACAAGTAGTCCGCACTCCTTGTTCATACCGTACTTGCATACCTCTTCCAGGGAACCGCCCTGTGCGCCGACACCAGGAACGAGGAGGAAATGGTCGGGTACGATACGACGGATGTCTTCAAACATCTTACCCTGAGTAGCCCCCACAACGTACATCATATTGTCTTTGCTGCCCCAGTTGGCTGATGTCTTTAGCACCTTCTCGAACAGGCGCTCGCCGTCCTTGTCTTCTGTGAGCTGGAAGTCATGGCTACCCTTGTTGCTTGTAAGAGCCAGTACGATAACCCACTTTCCGTCGTAGCCGAGGAAAGGCGTAACGCTGTCCTCGCCCATATATGGAGCAACGGTCAATGAGTCAACGTCATACTCCTCAAAGAATGTACGAGCATACATGGCACTTGTGTTGCCGATATCGCCTCTCTTGGCATCTGCTACGATGAAGTGGTTGGGATAGTTCTCCTTGAGATACTTTACTGTCTTTTCGAAAGCCATGAGTCCCTTTACGCCGAATGCCTCGTAGAAAGCGAGGTTCGGCTTATATGCTACGCAATAGTCAGCTGTGGCGTCGATGATGGCCTTGTTGAAGCTGAAAATAGGATCTTCCTCTTTAAGGATGTGCTGCGGCACCTTCTTAAGGTCTGTGTCCAAACCCACGCAAAGGAATGTACGCTTAGTCTTTATCTGATTTACTAATTCTGATCTGTTCATAATGATTAGTATTTTATAAAATTACAATTCATTTTCTTTCATCTTTTCCGCATTCTCTGCCACAGTAAGTGCGTCTATCATCTGCTGGATGTTGCCGCCCATGAAGCCAGGGAGGTCATATACAGTCATGCCGATACGATGGTCTGTGACACGACCCTGCGGGAAGTTGTATGTACGGATCTTTGCGGAGCGGTCGCCAGTTGAGACGAGTGTCTTGCGACGGTTTGCGATATCGTCAACATACTTCTGGTGCTCCTTATCATATATATATGTACGCAGTCGTGCGAGAGCTCTTTCCTTGTTCTTCGGCTGGTCGCGGGTCTCGGTACATTCTATGAGGATTTCCTCCACCTCGCCTGTATTAGGATTCTTCCACATATAGCGGGCACGCACACCTGACTCCACCTTGTTTACGTTCTGACCACCGGCACCTGAAGAGCGGAAAGTATCCCACTTGATTTCGCCCTCATTGATGTTTACCTCGAACGGATCTGCCTCGGGAAGAACAGCTACGGTAGCAGCAGAAGTCTGCATACGACCATTTGATTCTGTTACAGGAACACGCTGTACGCGGTGAACACCAGACTCATACTTCAAAGTTCCGTATACGTTGTCGCCACTTACAGCAAAGCAGATTTCCTTGAAGCCGCCTACGGCACCTTCACTCTCGCTTGTGACAGATACGGTCCAACCCTTCGACTCGCAATACTTCTTATACATCATGAATATCTCGCCGGCAAAGAGACAAGCCTCGTCACCACCCGTACCGGCACGAATCTCCATCTGAACGTTCTTGGCGTCCTCTGGGTCTTTCGGCACAAGTGCAATCTTTATCTCTTCCTCGAGTTTGGGCTGGAGTTCTTCGTTTATAGCAAGTTCTTCACGTGCCATCTCCTTCATATCCGCATCCTGTTCGTTCATGATGATATCCTTTGCCTCTGAGATACCGTTAAGGCAATTGATATACTTCTGACGAAGTTTCATGATGTCCTCAAGATCCTTATATTCCTTTGTCAGTTTCACGTAACGCTGCTGGTCGGCAATTACAGAAGGGTCGGTTATGAGGGTTGATACTTCCTCATAACGTGCCTCCAGTCCGTCAAGTTTCTCTAATATATTATTGTTTTCTGCCATTTGTCAAATTAATGTTGATATTTTGCAGGGGTGAGATATGTAGAAGTGTTTTATTAATATTCAAATTCACCGTACTCTGACTTGATGAGCAGCGAGCGCTTGCCTTCTTCTATATGGCCGACAATCTGAGCCTCGATATTGAAACTCTTGCTTATCTCCATTACCTTCTCTGCCACTTCCGGACGTACGTAAATTTCCATGCGATGACCCATGTTGAACACCTTGTACATCTCCTTCCAGTCTGTGCCACTCTGCTCCTGAATAGTCTTGAAGAGTGGGGGAACGGGGAACATGTTGTCCTTGATAACGCGGCAGTTATCGCCTACGAAATGGAGCACCTTTGTCTGAGCACCACCCGTGCAATGAACCATACCGTGAATCTCCTCGCGCATTTCATCCAAAAGCTTCTTGATAACAGGAGCGTAAGTACGGGTGGGGGAGAGTACCAGCTGGCCTGCGTTGATGGGCGAACCTTCCACCTTGTCGTCCAGACGGAGCTTTCCGCTGTAAACCAATTCTTCGGGTACAGCATGATCGTAGCTCTCGGGATATTTCTCAGCGAGGTACTTTGAGAAGACATCGTGGCGTGCACTTGTCAGACCGTTCGATCCCATACCGCCGTTATACTGCTTCTCGTATGTAGCCTGGCCGAAGGAAGCGAGTCCTACGATTACGTCACCAGGACGGATATTGGCGTTGTTGATAACGTCCTTACGCTTCATGCGGCAGGTAACTGTAGAGTCAACGATGATGGTACGTACAAGGTCGCCGACATCAGCTGTCTCACCACCGGTGGCATACACGCCTACGCCCATCTTGCGGAGGTCTTCCAGAAGCTCGTCTGTACCGTTGATGATGGCAGATATAACCTCTCCAGGAACGAGCATCTTGTTTCTGCCGATAGTGCTCGAAACGAGAATGTTATCCACAGCTCCTACGCAGAGCAGGTCGTCGGTATTCATCACGATGGCGTCCTGTGCTACACCTTTCCATACGCTCAAATCGCCAGTCTCTTTCCAGTACATATATGCAAGTGACGATTTTGTTCCAGCACCGTCAGCGTGCATGATGTTGCAGTATTCTGGGTCACCGCCGAGAATGTCGGGGATTATTTTGCAGAAGGCTTGTGGGTACAGGCCCTTGTCAATGTTCTTAATGGCATTGTGCACATCTTCTTTTGCCGCGCTTACGCCGCGCATCATGTATCTGTTCGAATTGTCCATCATGTTGTTATGTTTGTTTATATAAACTTTTCTGTTATCAATTATTGTATTTACATATTGTCTGTATCGTTCCAGAATTCCCAGCTTGCGAATGCTTGAAGGAGCAACATCTCCAATCCGTTCTTCGTTGTGGCGCCGTACTTGGCTCCCTTTGTCAGGAACAATGTTTCGTCTGGGTTGTATATAAGGTCGTACAGAATGGTGTGTCCGTCCATCGCCTCGTATGGTATGTCTGGGCAGGTGTCTGCTTTAGGGTACATTCCGAGCGGGGTGCAATTGACAATGACGTTATATTCCTTTATAATTTCAGGCGTAACCTCTTCGTACGTTATCGTGTTCTCTTTTTTTGTGCGGCTTACGAACAGCGTTTCAAGGCCGAGTGTCTTCAGACCGTACTCTATGGCTTTTGACGCGCCGCCGGTGCCTAATATCAGGGCTTTCTTGTGTGCAGGTTCAAGCATCGGTTCAATACTTCTTGTGAAGCCAATCACGTCGCTGTTAAATCCTTTCAGCACCACATCCTTACCCTTGTGGCTCACTCTTATGACATTCACGGCACCAATGGCTTTTGTCTCCGGACTCAGTTCGTCAAGGTATGCCATAACCTTCTGCTTGTAAGGTATGGTCACGTTCAGTCCTTTCAACTCTGGATTTGAGGCGAGAATCTCAGGAAGATCCTCTATCTGCGGAATCTCAAAGTTGATGTATTTGGCTTTAATGCCTTCATTCTCAAACTTCTCGTTAAAGAAATTTCTGGAGAACGAGTGTCCCAAAGGAAATCCGATAAGTCCGTATTTGTCCATAATGAGCCTTGTTAAAATGTTATAATGTTATTTCTCCGCTATGTACATCGTACATATTCCGAATGTCATCCTGCGGAAGGTCGCTTTAGAATAGCCAATCTTCTTCAGGATTTTAACCATTGTTTCTCCCTGCGGAAAGGCTTCTATAGTAGCTGTTAGATAGTTGTATGCTGTCTTGTCTTTTGATATCAGTCTGCCATATATGGGCAGAACTGTATGTGAGTAAATCTTAAACAACTGTCGCATTGGGAATCTTACGGGGGTGGTCAGTTCCACAATACACAGATGTCCACCGGTCTTGAGCACTCTCAGCATTTCTGCCAGACCCTTCTCCAGGTCGCCGAAGTTTCTGATGCCGAAGGCTGCTGTCACAGCGTCGAAACTCTCGTCCTCGAACGAAAGATTCATGCAGTCGTCTCTCTTGAACGACACCACACCGTCCATTCCCAGTTGGGCAATCTTCTTTCTTCCCACCTCCATCATGCCTTCGCTTATATCCACGCCGACAAGTTCCTTGGGATTCAGCGTCTTGGTTGCCTGAATGGCGAAGTCGCCTGTTCCCGTTGCGATGTCGAGCATTCTTTGCGGACTGTATGGTTTCAGTCTTTTAAGGGCTTTGTTTCTCCAAAGCTTGTCGATGTTCCATGACAGTCTGTGGTTCAGCTTGTCGTAAGAGTGGGCGATATTGTCAAACATTTGCTCCACCTGGACGCCCTTTTCCTCTTCATTGTTATAGGGCTTTATCTCTTCTTGTTTGTATGGCATTTCCGGTGCTATATATACAACATACGGGATATGCCGGATCAACAGTAGTTATTCGGCATACCCCTTGTGTTTTATTGTTTTATTTTCTTGTAGCCAGATATTCTGACACGTTCTTCTCTATGCGCTTGGCGATGTCACCTTCCTCTGCAGTCTTGTCAAACTTCTCGCCTGTGATGTGCTCATACAGCTCGATGTATCTTTCGCTTACGCTTTCTGCGTACTCGTCTGTAATCTCCGGCATAGTCTGTCCCGGCTCGTTCATGAAGTCATGCTCGATAAGCCACTGGCGGACAAACTCCTTTGAGAGCTGCTTCTGCGGCAGACCCTTCTCAAACTTCTCCTCATAGCCGTCAGCATAGAAGTAGCGTGATGAGTCGGGAGTATGGATCTCATCGATGAGGTATACTTTGCCGTCACGCTTACCGAACTCGTACTTGGTGTCTACGAGAATCAGACCGCGCTTTGCTGCCATCTCCTGACCACGTGCAAAGATCTTGCGTGTATAGTCTTCCATAACAGCATAGTCCTCAGCGCTTACAATGCCCTGTGCGATGATTTCTTCCTTTGAGATGTTCATGTCGTGGCCTTCGTCAGCCTTTGTTGTCGGAGTGATGATGGGTTCAGGGAAACGCTGGTTCTCCTTCATGCCTTCAGGAAGCTTCACGCCGCAGAGTTCGCGGCATCCTTCCTTGTAAGCACGCCATGCTGATCCTGTAAGTATGGAGCGAATGATCATCTCCACACGGAATCCTTCACATTTTAAGCCTACCGTAACCATAGGGTCTGGAGTGGCAAGTTTCCAGTTGGGGCATATGTCCGTAGTTGCATCCAGGAACTTGGCTGCAATCTGGTTCAACACTTGTCCCTTGAATGGGATGCCCTTTGGCAGAATAACGTCGAATGCTGATATTCTGTCTGTTGCCACCATGACGATTACGTCGTCGTTGATGTCATACACGTCGCGTACCTTGCCATGGTATACGCTTTTCTGCCCTTCAAAATGAAAATCGGTCTTTGTAAGTGCTTTCATATTAATAATATGTTATTTTTGTTTGTGAATCCGTCAATCTTTCTCCTTGTTTTCTTTCTCTTTGTCGTCGTGTGACTCGTAGGCGTTTACGATACGTGTAACGAGTTTGTGTCGTACTATGTCCTTTTTGTTAAGTTCCACGAAACCTATGCCTTCCACGTCTTTCAGTATTTGCAGCGCCTCTGACAGGCCGCTTCGTTGTCCTCTTGGAAGGTCAATCTGGGTCATGTCTCCGGTAATGATCATCTTCGTGTCCCATCCCATTCTTGTAAGGAACATGCGCAGCTGTGCTGGTGTTGTGTTTTGGGCCTCGTCCAGAATCACCACAGCATCGCTCAGCGTACGTCCTCGCATAAATGCCAATGGTGCTATCTGTATGATGTTCTTCTCCATCATGTCCTGCAGCTTTACGGCAGGGAGCATATCGCCGAGAGCGTCATACAGCGGTTGCAGGTAGGGGTCAATCTTTTCCTTCATATCACCAGGAAGAAATCCCAGTTTCTCTCCTGCTTCTACGGCAGGTCTCGACAGAATTATCTTTCTCGCTGTCTTCTCTTTAAGCGCTCTTACTGCCAAGGCTATACTGAGGTATGTCTTTCCTGTTCCTGCAGGTCCTGTGGCAAACACCATGTCGTTTTTCTCGTACGCGTCCACCAGTTGCTGCTGGTTTTCGCTCTTACACTTTATGGGCTTGCCTGATATGTTATACACGATTACGCCTTTCACGGCGTCGCGTTTTGTCTGTCGACTTTTTACTATGTCCAGGATATCCTCTTCGCCGATATTGTTGTATTTCAGCACATGAAGGCGCATCTTCTCTATCTTTTCTTCGAATGATGCCATTTCTTCCTCGTCGCCCAGCACCCTTATCACGTTGTTACGTGCTACGATGCGAAGTTTCGGGAAGAGAGACCTTATCATCTGCAGATGTGAGTTGTTCACACCATAGAATACCATCGGGTCAATATCCTCTAATATAATATGCTTCTCAATCAAAATTCCTATAAGCTATGTTTTGGCTGCAAAGTTAGTGAAAATCGTGGACAACACAAACATTTCTTAACGCGAAAACAAAGAAAAGTGGGTTTATCTCCGTGTTTTTTCGAGATACTTTCTGTAACTTTGCACTCATTATGAATTTCAGACAAAAAAGATACTTACAATATTTATCCATTGGAGTGGTGGTGTTGGCTATGGCTCGTTGCGTATTCCCATCTATTGCCGAAGCTCCAGAACTTACTGCAAAGCCTGATGTTGACCCTTCTATAATAGAGAAAACAGACAGTATGCAGCTGGCTAATGATGTAGAGAGCCTGCCCGTTGTACAGTCATATAAGTATAATGGCAAGTCACGCTTCTTTAACGAGGATGGTTCGCTGGTAAAGAACCGCATTTATAGTGTTCCTCATTTTGGTAATACCTTTCCTGATCAGAATGACGTACAGTTGCTTGCTGCCAACAAGCATGGCGTTAAGGCTGTTATTGATCGTGCCGACGCAGAGAAGCGCAAGTCAGAACTGGTGTATGTCGGCAGCAATCCTTTCTATCATGTCGACAAGTTGAAAAGCAGCATCCCGTACCTTGTACCGAGAGCAGCAGAACTTCTGCAGGACATAGGCCATTCCTTCTTTGATAGTCTTCAGATCAAGGGCATTCCTTTACATAAGATTATCGTTACGTCTGTATTGCGTAGTAAGGCTGACGTTGCAAAACTTCGCAGTCATAACGGAAATGCCACCGAAAACTCATGCCATCTCTATGGCACCACCTTCGATATATGCTATAATCGTTACAAGACTGTGGAGGATCCTGAAGAACCGGCACGTCGCAAGGTTCGCAACGACTCTTTGAAGTGGATTCTAAGCGAGGTGCTAAACGATAAAAGGCGTGAAGAAAGATGTCTCGTTAAGTATGAGGTTAAGCAAGGCTGCTTCCATATTACCGTGAAGTAATATCGTTTAAGGGTCTCTGTTATAAGTCTTTTAATAGCACCTTTTTCTGTGTTTCCAGGTATTCTGCATACGAGGCAGCCACTGTCTTCCATGCTTCTGTCAGTTCAGTCTTGCAGTCTATGCCAGGTGTCCAGTTGCCTTCTCTTTCCATTCTTTCTATGAGCATTCCTACAGATAGTCTGCTCAGACATTCTGCTGGTTGGAAACTTACGATGTCGTCCTTGTCTCGGCAAGCCGTTTCGTTAAGTATTCCCACCTTTGTCATGCAGAATAGCAGCTCATTCACAATTCTTATCGGCAATCTTGTCTCCATCTTCAGTTCCAGAGCCGTGTAAGGCTTCTTGCCTTCCGCAAATCTCTTGCATATCTTGCTTGCGAGGAGTATACACATTCCCAACATGTCCTTGTGACTGAGGTCGCTTGTCCGTGCCTTGAAGGCATAGTCTTCCATGTTCTGGTTGGCGTAGCATAGCTCGGCACCGAACAGGCAGATTAGCCATGATATTTGCACCCAAAGCATGAATAAGGGTAGAGCGGCGAACGAACCGTAAATGGCGTTGTAGCTGCTCACCCATATCTGAGAATTGATGTATACGAGCTGCAGTCCCTGCATTGCCACGCCCGAGATTATGCCTGGAGCTATGGCACAACTTATCTTTACCTTTGTGTTAGGCATAAATACATACAGGGCTGTGAATATTGCTGACATTATGGCGTAGGGGAGCACATGGAGCATACACTCCATGAGTGGACCTATAACCATAGTGTCTTCTATATTCTTGAATATAGTGGCGAAGAAGATGCTTATACCTGATGTCACCACTATTATTATTGGCATAAGCAGAAACATTGAAGTATAGTCCGTTATGGTTCTGAATACGCTACGTGGCTTCTTTACCTGCCAGATGCCGTTGAATGTCTCCTCTATGTTGCGGATAAGCATTATCACAGTAAATAGCATAAAGACAAGTCCGACACCAAGGAAGATGCCACGTTGTGTATGCACCAGATATGAGTTGACGAAGCCCACTATGATGTCAGCTGCTTGAGGTTGGCTTGACAACGCGTCCCTGAACCATATCTCTATGTATTTGTTATATCCGAATCCTCTTGCTATTGCGAAGACCACGGCAAGTATGGGCACGATGGCGAGGAGGGTGGAGTAGGTAAGGGCGCACGCCGCACTTGTTATTCTGCGTTCCGTGGTAAACTCTATTGCGAGAATGAGTTTGCGTGCCACGTTAAGAGCAAAATATCCTATCGGTCCCACCTCGTTTCTTTCAACGTGCCATATGCCGTCCTTCAGAAACGAGCTTATCTTTTTAAACGAGAAATTCGATATCTTCATAGAATGGTTTTAGTATTGTGTTGTATTCGTTTTCGAAGTTGGGCGTGAATGTGCCGTTCCCAAGATTGTCGTTTATTTCGTTTATCGTCCAGAATCGTCCTCCGTCCAATTCGCCTTCCGAAGGACTCACTTTGCCGTCGTATACGGTATAGAAGACGTTCACCATCTCTTTCTCTCTTTGGCTTTCGAAGACGTATCTCTTTATGAATTTTGGCTCGTAATCAGTCATGCCTAATTCTTCCTTTACCTCGCGTTGCAGAGCCTTGTCCACACTTTCACCATAGTCGATATGGCCTCCGCAGGCTGTGTCCCATTTGTCTGGCTGAATGTCCTTCCATGCAGGACGATGCTGAAGAAATAGCTCGCCCTTCGAGTTGAACACATGCAGATGAACAACGGGATGGAGTATTTTCGATCCGTTATGCGCTTCTGATCGCAATATAGATCCGATGACGTTTCCTTCCGTGTCCACTATGGGGAACAGTTCGTTCTTATTGTCCATATGATAATATTTTTATACAGTCATTACGTACGTGCGGCTACCTTCAAATATTCTCTCTGCGTCCTCTTTGCTTATCTTCGCGTCTGGGCTGAATATGCCGAACACCGAGCTTCCGCTACCGCTCATCTGCGCATAAAGCGCTCCTTCCTTATAGAGGCGTTCCTTTATGGCTCCTACTTCTGGGTAGAGTCCGAAGACGCTTTCTTCAAAGTCGTTTGTCAGCATTGTTTTCCATTCCTCCACAGGATGTGCCACAACGTCTCGGCAGCAATACTGTGGGCTATGTGGCTTGATACGTGAGAAAGCCTCTTTTGTGGAGACGGCTACAGTTGGCTTCACCACAACCATCTTATATCCCTTTAGGTTGTCTCCGTAAATCTTTACTGGCGACAGTATCTCGCCTATGCCCTCTGCGTAAGCTGGTTCTGCCGTTATGAAGAAGGGACAGTCTGCGCCTAACTTTGCTGCGTATGCCTCCATTACGGCGTTTCCCATGTCCAGGTTGAAGCGTTCGTCAAGGAGTCTGATCATGTAAGCGGCGTCGCTCGAACCGCCTCCCATTCCAGCTTGCATGGGGATATGCTTATAAAGATGGACATGTACACGTGGAATAGCTCGTTCCGAGGCTATAAGGTTGTACGCCTTTACCACAAGGTTGTCTGCTTCGTCGCAGTTTGCATTCTCTCCTGTTACCTTCAGATCGCAGTTAGCTACAGAAGGAAACTTCGGGTCCATCAACTTTATCTCCAGAGCATCGCATATTGGGATAGGGAAGAAGACTGTCTGAAGGTTGTGATATCCGTCAGCACGTCGTTCCACTATGTTAAGTCCAAGATTTATTTTAGCACAAGGAAAGTCTATCATGATTTGGTCGTAGGGTGAGGTTTTTTATATAATTTAATGAGAGGGTGTGTCAAAATATTTTGACACACCCTCTCTTGAATGTTTCGGATATTTTAAATAGTGTCCTGTTTCTTTATCTTATCCACGTAGGCGTCGATGGCTGCCACGGCTGTGATGTTCACGATGTCGCGTACAGAGCTCTCGAAGTCTGTAAAGTGGATAGGCTTGTTCAGACCCATCTGAATCGGGCCGATAATCTCGGCGTCCGGGTCAATGGCTTGCAGCAGCTTGTAGCTTGCCTGTGCACTGCTCATATTGGGGAATACGAGGGTGTTGACATCCTTGCCCTTGAGACGTGTGAAAGGATATTTGTCGTCACGCAGCTCCTTGTTCAGGGCGAAGTTCACCTGCATCTCACCGTCGATGATAAGGTCAGGATACTGGTTCTGCAGCTGCTCCACAGCCTCATGCACGCAGACTGGGCTTCCCACCTCGTCGGTTCCGAAGTTAGAGTAGCTTATCATTGCCATGCGCGGTTCCTCGTTGAAGAACTTCACGGTATGGGCTGTCAGCTTGGCTATGTCTACGAGTACGCTCTTGTCCGGATGGCGGTTGATGAGTGTGTCGGCAAGGTAGAATACGCCCTTGCTGGTGTTCAGGATATGCATAGTGGCGAAGGTGTTATACTCCTTGCGGATGCCAATCACTTCTTTAGCCACCTTGATGGTGTTCGAGTATTTCGTGTAAAGACCAGTGATGAATGCGTCAGCATCACCCGTCTCCACCATCATCATGCCGAAGTAGTTACGCTCGTACATCTTGTCGTATGCCTCCTCGAAGGTATAGCCCTGACGTGCACGCTTCTTGGCAAGGTGCTTGGCGTAAGTGGCGCGGCGTCCCTGCTCTTGGTCGGCACGCATGTCTATCAGCTCTATGCCGTCAAGATTGAGCTTCAGACGCTCAGCCACACGACGCAGACGGTCGGGATTTCCAAGCAGGATAGGGAAGCAGATACCCTCTGTCTTTGCCTGTACTGCAGCCTTCATCATTGACGGGTGAGCACCCTCTGCGAAGACGATGCGCTGTGGATGCATGCGGGCTGTGTTGTGTAGGTTGCGTGTCAGCTTTGTCTCCTGACCGAGCAGCACCATAAGGTTCTTCTTGTATGCGTCCCAATCTGTAATGGTCTTGCGTGCCACGCCGCTCTCGATGGCAGCCTTGGCAACTGCGGCACTCACCTCTGTGATGAGTCGCGGATCCACGGGTTTCGGTATGAAATATTTCGGTCCGAAAGCGAGGTCGTTAACATGATAAACCTCATTAACGATATCGGGTACGGGCTGCTTTGCAAGGTCAGCGATAGCGTGCACGGCTGCCATCTTCATCTCCTCGTTGATAGCCTTGGCATGTACGTCAAGCGCACCTCTGAAGATGTAAGGGAAACCGATGACGTTGTTTATCTGGTTGGGATAGTCGCTACGTCCGGTAGACATCAGTACGTCGGGGCGGCTTGCCATGGCATCCTCATAGCTAATCTCTGGAACAGGATTGGCGAGTGCGAAGACAATAGGGTTTTCTGCCATTGAGCGAATCATAGCCTGCGACAGCACGTTGCCCTTCGAGAGTCCTACGAAGACATCAGCGCCGTTAATAGCCTCCTCCAGGGTGTGTACGTCTGTACGAGTCGTAGCGAACATCTTCTTCTGTTCAGTAAGGTTGGGACGGTCGGCTGTTATTACGCCCTTTGAGTCGAGCATGATGATATTCTCCACCTTGGCTCCCAACGCAACGTACAGCTTGGTGCAGCTGATGGCGGCAGCTCCTGCGCCGTTCACCACAATCTTCACCTTGTCTATGTCTTTTCCTGCCACCTCAAGGGCGTTCTTCAGTCCAGCTGCCGAGATAATGGCTGTGCCGTGCTGATCGTCGTGCATGACAGGAATATCGAGGGTGCGCTTCAGACGCTCCTCTATGTAGAAACACTCGGGGGCTTTGATGTCCTCAAGGTTGATGCCGCCGAATGTCGGGGCAATCTTCTCCACAGTCTCGCAGAACTTCTCGGGGTCTTTCTCAGCCACCTCTATGTCGAAGACGTCAATGCCTCCGTATATTTTAAAGAGCAGGCCTTTGCCCTCCATCACGGGTTTGCCGCTCATCGCACCGATGTCGCCAAGTCCTAAGACAGCCGTACCGTTGGAGATTACGGCCACAAGGTTGCCCTTATCCGTATATTTATACACATCGTCCGGATTCTGCTGAATCTCCAGGCATGGGAATGCCACGCCAGGCGAGTAAGCCAGACTGAGGTCGGTTTGTGTTTGGTAAGGCTTTGTCGGCTTCACCTCAATTTTTCCGGGGCGTCCGCTCTGATGATAATGGAGAGCGTTTTCTTTTGTTATCTTTACCATTTCTTCGAGATTATATAGGTTTCTTCTGAATTGCTCATTATTAGGGGATGTTTGTATATGTCTCGCAAAGTTACTCTTTTTCGTTTAAATATTTCATAAATTCACGAAAAACTATTGCAGACTCATTAGTTTTTTGTACTTTTGCGTTCAGTATAGAAGTCACGAAAGTTAAAAGAAGTTTAGAATTAATATATATAGAAGTTTATAATATATAAATGTATAAGGATAATCCCCAAACCGCATACAAGCAGGAACTCAAGGAAAAGATTCTTACGAGTTCTATGCATGAGTTTCTCATCCACGGTGTCAAATCGGTGAGAATGGACGATATTGCCAATTCTCTCGGTATCTCCAAGCGCACTCTTTATGAGATTTATAGTAATAAAGAAGAACTGCTTTTGGAAGGAGTTCGTCTCAAGGAAGAGGAGTATGACCGTCATATGACTGCTTACTCTCTTGACTTTTCACATACCGTCATCGACATCATTATCGAGTTCTACAAGCGCCAGGTTGGTTATCTTTCCAGCGCTTCCCCTATGTTCTTCACAGACCTTCACAAATATGCACATGTGATGGCTTATCTTGACAGGCTGCATTCCGTACGTCGTTCGTATGCTCTCGACTTCTTTATGCGAGGCGTACGTGAGGGATATTTCCGTGCTGATGTCGACTATAATATAATGTTGCGTCTTGGAAGTGCTGCTATGGAGACAGTAATGAAGGAGCAGATGTATAATGAATATGACCTCAAGCATATCTTCCATAACGTCATTCTCCTCAACATCCGTGGTTTGTGTACCACGGAAGGCATTAAATTGCTCGACCATTTTCTTGATAACGACCCCCGAATACAATAAAAGGGTGTCCTTGTTTTTAATTTTTATGTTCTGATGTAATAAAAGCTGTATTGTTACGTTAAGAATATATAATGGAAAAACCAAACGTTTATTCACATATACTCAAGTCTACCATCGTCTTTGGTGGAATGCAGGGCTTCAACGTGCTGATAGGACTTTTGCGCAATAAGTTTGTGGCGCTCTTTATAGGTCCTGCTGGCATGGGACTCGTGGCTCTTTTCACATCCACCATAAAGCTCCTTGGCGATATCACCAATCTCGGACTGCCCGTCAGCGCCGTTCGCGAACTCTCTAAGGCGTACGAGGATACAGACCGTTCTGTTCTTGAACGTCTTGTTTCCGTGTTTCGTCGTTGGACGCTCTGTACGGCTTTGGTGGGCATGGTGCTGTGTGTTGTCCTCAGTTCGTTCATTAGCCAGTTGGCTTTTTCTTCCAGCGACTATACGTGGCACATTGTTCTGCTTTCGCCTGCCGTGGCGTTCGCCACTCTTGCTGCGGGCGAGACAGCTCTTCTTAAAGCCACGCGTAAGATTCACAAGCTCGTCAAGTCGTCTGTCTACAGCCTCATAGCCTCGCTTGTCATCACTGTTCCGCTATATTATTTTTATGGCATACGTGGCGTCGTTCCCGTGCTTGTGCTTGTGGCATTGGCTCAGGCAGCCATCGTGCTCTTCTATTCTTTCCGTGAATATCCCTGGCGCTTTCGTGGTATGTTCTGCGAGGGCTATCGATTCGTGCGTCTTGGCATCGCCTTTATAGCGGGCGGTGTCATCGGTAGTATTACGGAGTTTGCCATCCGTTCCAGCCTTAGTGCTATGTCTGACGTCGAGACCGTTGGTCTCTATAATGCCGCGTACATGATTCTTGTCACCTATGCCGGCACCGTCTTCACGTCCATGGAGACCGATTATTATCCTCGTCTCTCGGCAGTTCCTGACGTAGGTCGTCAGTTCAATGCCGTCGTAAACCGTCAGATAGAGGTTTCGGTTCTGCTTCTTGCCCCGTTGCTTGTAGCTTTCATCGTCTTTGTGCCAGTTCTGCTTCCGCTTCTTTTCAGCTCCAAGTTCCTCCCGGTTCTTCGTATGCTGCAGGTGGCTGTGCTGTCGCTTTATGCCCGTGCACTCTTCCTTCCCGTTGAGTACATCTCGTTGTCACGTAAAGACTCGTTTGCCTACATTACTGTTGAGACGCTCAGTTACGTTATGCTTTTCGCCTCTGTGGTCATAGGCTATAATCTTGGAGGGCTTTTCGGTATCGGCGTAGGCATGACAGTTGCCAACTTTTTCGAGTTACTTCTCGTTGTCGGCTTTTATCGTGCACGTTTCCGTTACGCCTTCTCACATAAGGTTGTAAGGATTGTCTCCGTGCAGGTGCTGTTTGGTGTTTTGGCATACGCTAGCACATGGATTGACAATCCTTTGGGTTATTGGGTGTCAGGCCTCATTCTTTTCGCCCTCTCAGCCATATTCTCCATGCGACTTTTAAGGAAAAAGTCTGACATTATCGAAGGACTGAGAAGGCGATTCAAGAGATAGGCTTCTTCTTGTGTGTTATTTCTTTTCCAACTCCTGGAGACTTTCCATTTTCTTCGATTCGAGGAACTCGTATATGCCGCATAGATGTTCGCGCACTTTGCCATGGCCGAATTCATACACTTTGCTCACCAGCCCGTCCAGAAAGTCGCGGTCGTGGCTCACTACGATGAGCGTTCCGTCAAAGTCCTGTAGAGCCTGCTTCAGCACATCCTTGGTTTTGAGGTCCAGGTGATTGGTTGGCTCGTCGAGGATGAGGAGATTCACCGGCTCCAGCAGCAACTTCAGGATGGCGAGACGTGTGCGTTCGCCGCCCGAGAGCACCTTCACCTTCTTTGTCGATTCTTCTCCTCCGAACATGAAAGCACCGAGCAGATCGCGTATCTTGTTGCGTATCTCACCCTTTGCCACGTCATCAATAGTCTGAAATACGGTCAGCTCGCCGTCGAGAAGTGAAGCCTGATTCTGGGCAAAGTAGCCTATCTGCACGTTATGTCCCAGCTCCAGCTTGCCCTCGTTATGCAACTGTCCCATGATGCATTTCACGAGTGTCGACTTACCTTCGCCGTTACGTCCTACGAAGGCTATCTTGTCACCGCGTTCCACCGTAATGTTCACGCCGCTGAACACGGTCTTCTCGCCGAAACTCATAGCCACGTCGCTCATTTGTACGGGGTAAGCGCCGCTGCGGGGACTTGGCGGAAACTTCAGTCGCAGGTGGCTTGTGTCTTCCTCGTCCACCTCTATAAGCTCCAGCTTCTCCAGCATCTTTACACGGCTCTGCACCTGGAATGTCTTCGAGTAGGTGCCCTTGAAACGCTCGATGAAATCCTTCGTCTCGGCTATCATCTTCTGCTGTTCCTCATACTTCTTCATCTGCTGTTCGCGGCGTTCCTTGCGCAGCTCCAGATATTGGCTGTATGTGGTCTTATAGTCGTAGATGCGTCCCATTGTCACCTCTATTGTACGTGTGGTGATGTTGTCCACAAACTTTCGGTCATGGCTGATTACCACCACTGCCTTCGAGCTGTTGATGATAAAGTCTTCCAGCCATCCTATTGATTCGATGTCAAGGTGGTTGGTAGGTTCGTCGAGGAGCAGCACATCGGGCGATTTGAGCAGCAGCTTTGCCAGTTCAATGCGCATACGCCATCCTCCTGAAAACTCGCTCGTTGGTCTGTCGAAGTCTTTGCGTTCGAAGCCAAGACCGAGCAGCGTCTTCTCCACATCCTCCTCGAAGTGCGTCATGTCAATGGCATAAAATTTCTCCGAGAGAGTCGACACCTTCTCAATGAGCTGCATATATTCGTCACTCTCATAGTCCGTACGCGTTGTCAGTTCGTTGTTGATGCGGTCTATCTCTGCCTGTATATCATGCAGATGAGCGAAGGCCTGGCAAGTTTCGTCAAAGACGGTACGTCCGTCCTCTGTCATCAGGTGCTGCGGAAGGTAAGCCACTACGCAGTCCTTGGGAGCCGAAACCGAGCCTCGTGTGGGTTTTCTTACACCGGCTATTATCTTGAGCAGCGTGCTCTTGCCAGCGCCGTTCTTGCCCATAAGTGCTATACGGTCTTTCTCGTTTATCTGGAAGGAGATATCCTTGAATAGGGTGGTGCCGCCGAACTCGACGGTCAGTCCTTCTACTGTAATCATATATGTTTTGTGTGATTATTGTGTTATGAACTGCAAAATTAGCTATTTTTCTTCTATTGTTCATCAACATTGCTGTTTTGTGGTTTCTTTTTTATAATTTTGAATGAAAAAGCTATGAAATCCCAATAAAAACATTATCTTTGCATCGTATTTGCCACTTTCTATATGGGAGTGGACGTAATATGATAGTAAATAAAGGTTCTTCAGGAACTTTACGATAAGACATTTTTGATATGAAGGTTCGATTGATTAAGATTTCTCGGCCATCTCGCATGGTTGAATCAATGAACATAAAGTAGAAAGAGATGACGACGCAGGATTGCTTGGAATCACTTCCTACAGCCGACGTAGACCACCGTTTACCAAAGGGCATCCACGTTACCAAGGCTGATGAAAAATCGGACTTGGGTATAGAGAGAACACCCCGTCGTGAAGAGGGTCTGCCGTGGGGGTATTTGTTCATTCATAATATGACGGTTCCTGCCTTTGAGAGGCGGATGAAGGAATACAACAAGAACCATCCCGACTCAGCCCATGCATGTTTTGTTCATCGCACCTATACTTATAAGGAGAAGAACGAGATGGGAGGAGTGAAGAAAGAATACAAGCCCACCATTAGTGGAATGGTATTCTTGCAAGGCAGAACAAGGGACCTTCAGAAATTTCTGAAGCTCAATTATTCAACATACCATCTCGTTATCGACAAGTGTAAAGGCAAGCCAGCCTCCATCCCCGACAAGATAATGCAACCCTTCATGATGGTATTGAAGGACAATCCGGAACGAGTGACCTTCCTCAGCGACCCCTTCGAAAAGTTCGCCCGTAACCACGTAAAGCTTAGAGTCCTCACCGGCATCTTCGCGGGCTGCGAAGGCTACATCATCCGCATAGACCGCGACCGCCAATTAGTCTTCGACTTCGGCGGCTACGCCGTAGCCATCCGAGGCGTCCACAAGGAAGACTTCGAGGAAGTGAAAGAATAATAGTTGTTATTTAGTAGTTATCATTAATAATTAATAATAATGAGAAGTAACCAAGTCATCATTATGGCTGGTGGCATCGGTAGCCGCTTCTGGCCCATGTCCACCCCCGACCACCCCAAGCAGTTCATCGACGTGATGGGCGTGGGACGTTCGCTCATCCAGCTCACCGTCGACCGCTTGAAGCCCATCTGTCCCGTGGAGAATATGTGGGTGGTCACCAACGAGAAATACATCAGCATTGTCAAGGAGCAGATCCCTGACATGCCCGTTGACAATATCCTCGCCGAACCCGAGGCACGCAACACCGCCCCCTGCATCGCCTACGCTTGCTGGAAGATACAGAAGCAGCACCCCAATGCCAACATCGTGGTCACCCCCTCTGATGCCTTGGTCATCAACACCTCAGAATATCAGCGTGTCCTCAGCAAGGCTCTCAGCTATACAGCCGACAAGGAAGTCATCGTCACCATCGGCGTCAAGCCCAGTCGCCCCGAGACCGGCTACGGCTACATCGCCGCTGCCGACCCCACGGACGTTGACGAGATATATAAGGTGGAAGCCTTCAAGGAGAAGCCCGACCTCACCACCGCCGAGCAGTACCTCTCTGCTGGCAACTACTACTGGAACGCCGGTATCTTCGTGTGGAACATCGACACCATCAGCCGAGCCATCCGCACCTTCCAACCCAACCTCGCAGCCATCATGGACGAAATGTCCGATTCCTTCTATACCGACAAGGAGAAAGAGGTGGTAGGCAGACTCTTTCCCACCTGCGAAAAGATAAGCATCGACTACGCCGTAATGGAGAAGTCGAAAGACATCTTCACCCTCCCCGCCGAGTTCGGCTGGAGCGACTTAGGCAGCTGGGGCAGCCTCCGCACCCTCCTCCCGCAGGACGATAACGGCAACGCCAAGGTTGGCAAAGACATCCGCCTCTATGACTGCAAGAACTGCGTAGTCCACGCCGCCGACGAAACCAAGGTAGTAGTCCAAGGCTTAGACGGCTACATCATAGCCGAAAAGCACGGTCAACTCTTAGTCTGCCAGCTAAAGGAAGAACAAAGAATCAAAGAGTTCGGCAAATAGTATACAATTTAGTATTTAGTAGTGATTATTTAGTATTTATTAGTGATTAGTGGATAGTAAGTAACTATTCAGCGAAAGGGCATGGCGGGGTATCAAGCCTCAAATAAGGCTTGAATTGCATTGAACGGAGTCTTGTTGTGTTTCTTG
>OFSC01000028.1_pt1 | contig 124078 bp, 120 predicted proteins | sample 1543201 | NCBI WGS metagenome assembly OFSC01 (sample SAMN04209228, study PRJEB22552) | human gut metagenome | biome: gut; material: feces | host: Homo sapiens | place: USA: Oklahoma
TCAAGTAAATAAATAGCAAAGTTTTCAGTGGAGAGGCCTCTCCACTGTGTCTAGGAATACTCCCTAGACACAGTGATATAAGGATGTGAGGGATTGAAAAAAGAAAAAAATTATGTGATAAAGAACACTATATATTGTATAAAATACATTTGGGAAATTGATCGTAAATACATTTTATTGATGATAGTAATATCTATACTTACAAGTTTATTTAATATTATTAATCTAAGCATTTTAAGATATATAACAGAAACTATTGCGATGCAAGAAATGAGATATTTCTTGATGATTATAGGTGTGATGTTGCTGGTGTCAATAGTGATTGCAATTATAAATGGAAGTGCAAGTTATTTATACGAACCATTATTACAAAACCGTATTATTGAAAAAATTCAGGGCGATATTTATGCAAAAGCAAAAACATTTAATTTGGAAGAATATGATAACGAAGAATTCTATGATTTGTATTATTTTGTGGCTGAGAACGGGAAAACCGGTATATTGAATGCCATTACTTTAATTACAGGGATACTTACTAGTTTAATGAGTGTTATAGGGATAAGTAGTATTATACTTCAGTATGACTTTATGGTTATTTCTTGTGCGTTCATAGGTGTAGGAATATCCTGCATGTGTTCCATAAGAATGAAAAATCTTCAATATAAATTTAAGATTGAATCAATTCCTTATAACAGAGAAATAAATTATATACATCGAATATTTTATCTTCATGAATATATTAAAGAGATTATCACATTTAGCAATAGTAGAGTTTTTGAAAAAAAATATCAGGCTGCGTGGAGTGGAATGAATAGAATAACAAATAAATGGGGAAAACGAATTCGTATGCAGTACATAGGCATTATGCTAATTGACTCCATTACAGAAATATTTATTCTCATTTATTTAGGATATAATACAATATTTGGGAAAATACCTATCGGAGAATTTATTGTTTTATATACAGGTATCCAGCAGATGATTCAACAGATGAAGGCAGCCATTGCAAGTGTTCCAGAAATATATTCAAATGCATTAGACTTAGAAAAGTATTTTGAATTTATGAACAGAAGAACCAGAGAAGGGAAAGAACAAGTAAATATGATTGAGAAAATCCGTTTTGAAAATGTGAAATTCTCATATGGGGATAGTAATAAGGATATTTTACATAATATCAATTTTTCTATTGGAAAGAACAATAAAAGAATTGCACTTGTAGGTAAGAATGGATCTGGAAAATCAACAATTATAAAGTTGCTGCTGGGGTTTTACGAAGGATATAGTGGAAATATTTATGTTAACGACAGTGAATTACGTGATTTATCTAAAAAGGATTATAGAAATAGACTTTCGATTCTGTATCAGGATTTTCGATTGTTTTCTATGACGGTGAATCAGAATGTTTCTATGGAATATGAGAATGAAGAAGAACAAGTAGAGGAATTGTTAAAAACAGTAAATGTGTATGAGAAAATTAAAAGTTTACCATTAAAAAACCAAACTGTTTTATCTAAAGAGTTTGATAAAGAAGGAATTTATTTGTCGGGAGGTGAACAGCAGAAAATAGGACTTGCTAGAACTTTATTTAGAACAGCAGATTTAGTGATTTTAGATGAACCTTTTAGTAGCATGGATCATATATCTGCGAATAAAATACTAAAAGAAATGGAAACAACATATCCAGATAAGATGATGATTTTAATAACACATGATTTACATGATTTGTCAGGTATGGATAAGATTTTAGTATTAGATGAAGGGCAAATAGTAGAAGAAGGAACAGAGAAAGAATTGATACTGAAGAAGGGAAAGTTTTTCCAAATGTGGAGAAGAGATCATACAAAGGAGGATGAGGAAAATGAACAATTATAAAGTGTATGAGCAGTTTTTTTCAAAAATAGTTGAAGACGGGAATTATAGAAGAAGAGGAAAAGTATTTCAAACCAGAAATCGTTTTTACTATTATGATACTGGAACAGGAAAAGTATTTGAATGTGAGAAGGTTGTGTATGAGGTTTTGAAAAAACTTCAAGATACAAATGAATTTGGACGATTAAAAGAACTGGAGTTGAGCGAAGAAGAAATAGAAAGTGCACTAAAGCAAATTATGGAAAGTGTAAATAATGAGAATATTTTGAAAGCTCCATTGCTAGAAACCTTTTCTGGAGAACAAGTGACAGATTTGAAGAAGAGTTTAGAAAATAAATTGGGACAAATTACCTTTGAAGTAACACAGAAATGTAACTTGCGATGCGATTATTGCATATATCAAGAGGAAAATCCAAAGTTTCGAGATTTTTCACAACATGGAGATATGTCCTTTGAAATAGCAAAAAAAGTTATAGATTATTCATTAGATAAAATGAAAGATGAGTTCTATATTACTTTTTATGGAGGGGAACCACTGCTTAATTTTAAATTGATCAAACAATGTATTGAGTATGTGAAATCCTTAAATTTAAGCAATACTATTATGTACTCAATGACGACAAATTTGACTTTAATGACTAAAGAAATAGCAGATTATTTAGCAGGAGTACCTAACTTTACTGTGGTTTGTAGCATTGATGGAAACAAAGAGTTGCATGACGAACATCGTAAAGGTTCAGATGGAAGCGGAAGCTTTGAACGTGCTATGGAGGGATTAAAAAATCTTCGCAATGCTTATGGAGATAGGGACGAAAATATTATTGTAAATATGGTAATTACTCCACCGTATACAAGAGAACGCTTCGATAAGATTCAAGGATTCATTGAGGAATGTCCTTATATAAATGAAAGAAATACAATTATGTTTAGTTATGCAGATAATGGAAAGCGACATGATATAGACGAACTGAGAAGGAGAGAAAAAATAGAAAATAATATTCAATTTATGGAGCGATACAATCCGATTCAATGTTGGTCTATTGAGCAATTCCAGGACATAGAAGAACCAAATAGGATTTTTACGTGGGGAAGTATGTTAAAAGGATTATTAAAAATACATAAAAGAGGATTATCAGATACACCAATGAAGAAATACTATTTTAATGGATGCTGCATACCAGGTGGAAGACGATTATATATAACGGTTGATGGTGAATATCATATCTGCGAAAGAATTGGTGAGGCTCCCAATATTGGAAATGTTATGGACGGAATTAATATTCCTAGAATACAAGAAAAATATATTGATGAATACATAGAGCAGTCACGAAAATATTGTCAAAATTGCTGGGCAGCTCATTTATGTGGCATCTGCTATGCATCTTGTTATGATGAAAATGGCTTAGATATGGATACAAAGAAAATCCGTTGTATTAGTGAAAAGTTTGGAATTGAAAACCAGTTGATTCAATACCATGAAATTTTAGAAAGAAATCCTAAATTATTAATTCCTTTAAATGAAATGGAATTGGATTAGATATAAGGATATCAGATTTACTGATTATCTTTGTATAAAAATACAGAAGAAAGGAGGAGACTATATGAAACTCACAAATCCTGTAGGAAGAAATGTATCATTAAATGCTGATAATGATATCAATCCTAGAGCTTGTATGTGCCGTAATGGTTTTGCACTTTCTAGTGTGTTAGGCGACAGTGATAACTGTAGCCACTGTGGTTGCAACTGTTGGCCTTGGAATCATGGTGCTAATGCTTCCACAGCAAGTAACACAGACAGAGCAAGCGTGTAAATTAGCATGATACAAGAAAGAAGGCTATTTTCATTATTGGTTAATGAAGTAGCCTTTTTTCTGCGGTTTTATGTCAATAAGTGTGACATTAATTCAAGTCTATTTCCAGAGTCTATAAAAAGTACGCTTTATAATTTCTATTTTATTTATTAGTGCTTGTTTACAAAGGTAAAATATAGAAAGTTATGCTCATATTTTGCAGATAATTTTCATAATGGGTGAAAACTGTAGTTTTTTAATCACTTTTCAAAAAAATTTGATGATATTCCGGGAAATTCTAGGTTTATATCACCCGCCTAATTCAAATAAACCATATTTTTTTAAATATTCTTTACATTGTTCCCAGTAAAGCGAACCCAGTACATTTCTGTCTGATCTATATCATAATAAACATATCTCTGCATTTCTCTTAGCCGGTATAAAATCATGTATCTGGCTTCTATGACTTTCGCTTTGTTATCCAAAAAAATGTTTTTTCCAGAAGCACGGATATCCAATCTTTTTTACCAGTAGGTGAGAGATTTAGGCTAAAGGATTAAATTAAATGATATGTTAACTAACAAAGAGCTACTTTTATATTTGAAATTTTGTAGGAAATAATGTAGATAATAGGAATTGATATATAAATAAAGGAGTTATCTTTTTGAGGAAACTGAAAGAGTTGGCTAAAAGATGAAAAGTTAGTCATTTCTATTTTTATCCTAGAAAATTAGTTATAGAAAATCTCTAAGGTTATTATAGTAGTTGTATAAATGATCAGTAAAACAAGAATATTTTTGCTAAAAGAAATAGTTACATGAAGAGGCTTATTTTTTACATTAAATCTAAAATTTCAGTATAAAATGATAAAATTAACACTATACATAATCCATTTTCAAACCATAATAGGAGGAGAAATATATGGGAAATATAGTGTTAGATAAATATATTACTATTGAAGAAAGCAATAGTGAAATTAGAAAAGTAGAATTTTCAAATACTAATGATTTTAATTTTGCATTTCACATTATCGACGAAATAGCAAAAAATGAACCTGACAAAACAGCAATGATATATGTATCGCAATTATTTGAAGAAAAGAGAATTACTTATAAAGATTTAATGCTATATTCAAATCAAATTGCCAATTATTTAAAAAGTGAAGGGATTCGTAAAGGAGATAGGTTAATTGTTGCACTACAAAGGGCATATCAATTTTGGTATGTATTTCTGGCATTAAATAAAATCGGGGCAATACCCGTTCCGGTTATCAGCCAATTAAGAGAAAAAGATATACGACAAAGAGTAAATTTGTGCGATGCAAAAGCAGTTATTTGTATAAATAATGATGAATTTCAAACTGAAGTAGAAAAAGTGGAAATGAAATTATTAGGTAAATGTTTACAAAAATTTACAATTAGAGGAGAGAAAAAGGGCTGGATAGATATAGAAAAAGCATCTTGTGAATATTCAAATATTTTTGATATTAAAGAAAGTGAGAAAGTGCCTCAAGGGAGAGATACGATGTTTATGCTTTTTACCTCAGGGACGTCAGGAAATTTAAAATTAGTTGCACATGATTATAGATATCCATTAACACATTATATTACAGCTGCTTTTTGGAATAGAGTGGAGGATGGAAATATACACTGGACTATTTCTGATTCGGGATGGGGAAAAGCATTATGGGGAAAATTATTTGGACCATGGTTGATAGGGGGAATAGTATTTGTATATGATTATAAGAAATTTGATGTATTTAAAATATTAGATATGATTAGAAACTATCAGATCAATACGCTATGTATGCCTCCGACCATGTATAGAATGTTATTGGATAAAGATGTTTTTATGGAAAAATATTTTGAGTCAGTTATTCATGCTTGTTCAGCTGGTGAAACATTACCAGCATCACTAATTAATAAATTTTATATGAAGACAGGAGTTAAAATTGTAAATGGATACGGACAGACTGAAACAGGATTGTTAATAGCAAATTTTAATAGTGATTTAAAGAAAGGATCTCTTGGAAAACCTAATCCCATATATAAGATTAAATTATTAAAAGAAGATGGGGAGGTTACTAATGTTGGGGAAATTGGAGAAATTGTTATAGATTGTAGTGACGAAGCACCAATAGGGTTAGCAACTAACATACAAAATAATAGTAAACAATCATTAAATATTATTGAAGAAGGATATTATCATACTGGGGATTTGGCAAGTATGGATAGAGATGGAGAATATTGGTATAAAGGGAGAAATGACAGCATTATTAAATCGTCAGGATATAGAATTAGTCCATATGAAATTGAAAACATTATTGAAGAGTTAACATATGTGCGAGAGTGTAAGGTATATGGAATTCCAGATTTAATTCGCGGTATTATATTGAAAGCAGACGTTGTTTTAGAAAATAGAGATGAAGGGAATGAAGAATTAAAATTATCTATACAGAATTATGTAAAAAGAAATACAGCACCTTATAAATATCCAAGAGTTATAGAATTTGTTGAAAAAATTGAAAGAACAATATCAGGAAAGAAAATGAGAGGAAGGGTTATAGGGAAATTTATATTATGATGAAGGATATACTACAAAAAGTAAATAAAAAAACATTGATAGTTTCAGATGTAGATGGAACTATATTAGATAATAATGGGGAGCTGGATGTTGAAACTAGAAATATTATCAATAAGTACATAAAATATGGTTCGTTTACTATCGCTACAGGACGTTCTTATACTATGGCTTGTAAAATCCTAAATGGAATAAAGTTTGATTTACCTATTATTACTAATGATGGAGCATGTATATATACACCACAAGGTAAGATGTTAAAATGTTTCACTATAGAGCAAAATAAACTTTTAAACAAAGCATTAGACATACTTTATAAAACACATACCATATTATCATACAGTCAATATGAAGGAAGCGAAAAAGTGTTTTGGTTAGGTGATTTAAATAAACTAACCAAAATATATTTTGAAAGCAGAGCTGGAGATAACAGATTCACACAGGTGGAAAATGTAAAAGAATTGTTTCAGGGAAATGTAATTTCGATTAGTTTTATAGAAGATTATAAAAATTCTTTAAAATTAAGAAATCAACTTAGAAAGATTGGAATTCGAGATGTTTTTATAAATAAAGATGCATACATAGACGGAATGTATTGGGTAAAAATAAAAAATAGTTTTGCAACTAAAGGATATGCCATGAAATTTTTAGCAACAATGCTTAATTTAGAGAGTACTATTTCTATTGGCAATGATAGTAACGATCTAGACATGCTACAGCAAAGTGAAATTTCAATTTGTGTAGAAAATGCAACGGACCAAATAAAACAAAATGCTATGTACATAATCGATAGCAATATAAATAATGGAGTTGGGAAATTGCTTAAAAATATAATGGGAGGATAAAAATGTTAAAAAAGATAGAAAAAATAAACGGGGAAAATGGAAAGTTTGCATTAGTAAAATATACATCTTTAGAAAAATGCAATAATAAAAAAATATTGATTGTTCCGGATTTTGGAAAAAAGGGAGATCACTATTTTGATTTGATTTATTATTTGGCATTTAATGGATATGCAGTAACATGTCTTGAAACGGAGAATAATGTAGGTGAAGGTGATGGTTATATTACAAATGCAAGCTTATGCATATACGAACAAAATCTAAAAAAAGTATTAAAAGGAGAAAGGTTTGACTTCCTTTTTACCGAAAAGATATCAGTATTCTATGTTATAGAATCTGTAATAAAAATGCCGGTAAAGCCTAAAATTATTATGATAAATTTAGTAGAAAGCTTAAAATCACAAATAAAAAATGAAATTGATAAAATTAAATTATTAAATGGTTTTGTGATCACAGAACCATTATTAGATGGCTGGAGTGGTTGTGCTGATATATATAGTGTTTTTGAGCTGATTCAGTTAAAAAATATCGATTGTACTATTATATATAGTAAAAATGACCAAGTAATAGAAGAAAACAAAAAGTATATTAGTACTGTCCATCTGAAATGTCTAAATTATTTTGTTGAGGATATTTTTAAGAACCCTGTCATTACAATGGAATTTTATTATCACATTTTAGAAACTTTAAATGGATATTCCAATATTACTTCAAAGATAGATGTGCCTTCATATATGTCGATTATTGAAGTATTTGATAAGATAGATAACTAATAATATAAGGAGATAGGGATATGCAAAGAATTCTTGTGACTGGAGGAGCAGGGTTTATCGGAAGTCATTTAGTTGAAAGTTTATTGAGCGAGGGACATTTTGTTACCATTCTAGATAATATGAGCTCTGGAAATGAAATATGGATGAAATCATACATAGAACATCCAAGATTAAAAGTTATTTTTGGAGATATTATGGATATATTTATGGTTGAAAGTGCTATGAAAAATCAAGATGAGGTGTGGCATTTAGCAGGAAATGCAAACATTCCTCTGGGATATTTAGATACGCAAGTTGATTTGAATTCTGCAGTACAAGGAACTAAAAACATATTGGAAACAATGAGAAAATTAGGAGTAACTACGATTGTGTTTGCGAGTTCTGGTGCGGTCTACGGAAATTTGTCTAAAGATAAAGTAAAAGAAAGTAGCGCCCCATTATATCCACTGTCACTATATGCTGCTGGAAAGTTGGCAGCTGAAGCTTTTATTTCCGCTTATTGTCATTTATTTGGTCTAAGAGGATATATTTTTAGATTTGGAAATGTTGTTGGAGAAAGAATGCCACGAGGAGTAATTCGTGATTTTATTGAAAAGTTAAGGGAGAATCCTTCAGAATTGACTATTTTAGGAGATGGAACTCAAGAAAAAAGCTATTTTCTGGTAGAGGAATGTATAGAAGGAATGAAATATGTTAAGTCGCATGTCGTTTTAGAAAGTCAAAGTGAAATATTTAATTTAGGAAATTCGTTGACTACAAATGTTATTCAAATTGCAGAAATTATAGCTGATATTCTGAATATCGAGAATTTTCGATATCAATGTACAAAAAGAGAAGCATGGCCTGGTGATCAACCGGTTGTTAAGTTAGATGTATCGAAAGTGAAGCAGTTAGGATGGCACACTAAGTACAATTCATATGAATCTGTGGAGATTGCAGCAAAAAGAATGAATGACTATTTAAAGAAATAATTTGAGGTGAATATGGAGAGAAAAATTGGAATTATGGGATTATGGCATTTAGGTTGTGTTATGACAGCAGGACTTGTTGAGTGTAATAATCAAATTATTGCATTTGATATGAGAGCAGATAGGATTGAAAACTTAATTAAGGGTCGGTCACCTATTTTTGAACCTGACTTAGATGAAAGATTACAGTTAGCTATAGCAGAAAAAAAATTATGTTTTACTACCAATATATATGATCTAAATGAAGTAGAATTGATTTGGATTACTGTAGATACTAAATTGGATGATGAAGATAATTGTGATCTTACAGAAATAATGCAATATGTATCAATGTTACAAAAATCAGGTATATGCAAGGACTTGATAGTTAGTTCACAGGTTCCTTGTGGAACATGCAAAGAAATAGTACACATTTTAGATAATGCTAAAATTAATGTGGCGTATGTACCGGAAAACTTCCAATTAGGAAAGTCTTTAGCATATTTCAAAAAAAATAATACTTGGGTAATCGGATCAGATTGCAAAGAATATGCAAAAAAAATAAAACAAATAATAAATAAGTGGTGCGAAAAGCCAATTATTTGTAATCTTGAAACTGCTGAAATGGTAAAACATGCAATAAATGCGTTTTTAGCAACTACAATAAGTTTCAGCAATGCATTAGCTGAGATATGCGTTCAGATGGGGGCTGATGCGTATAAAGTAGCAGAAATTATGCAGCTAGATAATCGAATTGGAAATGGGTTACCATTACTACCGGGTCCTTGGTTTAGCGGTGGAACGTTGGCAAGGGATGTTAAAATATTAGATTCTATATGCAATAAAGAATCCCCTGTTGAGTCTTTTTTCAAATCAATCATAGATATAAATAATACTCGTATTCAATATTTATTAGATCGCATAGAAACTTATACATCATTAAAAAATAAAAACGTATGCATTCTAGGAGCTATTTATAAAGCAAATACGAATACATTAAGGAGATCACCTGGACTTCAAATGCATAAATATTTAAAAGAATATGGTATGAAGAAAATAGCGTTTTATGATGAGTTAATAAGTGGTGAAGACAAAGCACTATTAGGAGAAAGAGAAATATTTTGCTACAAAAGACTCGATCAAGCAATAGAAGATTCGGACATTTTAATTATTTTAAGAAATGATATTGCAGAGGAAATTAAAAAAGATAATTATATATCGCTTACTTCTGGGAAATTGATTCTAGATATACCAAACAGTCTAGAAAAATTAAATTTAACACAACATGGCATGATTGTAACTCCAGGTAGAACTTTTGAAATATAGGAGTATCGTTTATGTATAATATAGGAATTATTGGAAGTGGTTTACAGGCTGATAGAAGAGCACAAGCTATCATGGAAACACAAATTGGAAATTTGCGCAAAATTGCCAGTATTGATAAAGACTCGCTAAATAAATTGGGAAACAAATATAATGTTGCTACTACTTCTTCGTGGAAAGAAGTTGTGATAGATAATGAGATTAACGTAATAATTATATGTACACCTCCTCATTTACATTTTGAAATAGCAAGTTGTGCCTTAGAAAATGGAAAACATGTTTTGTGCGAAAAACCATTAACTAAAGAGTTAGAAGATGCAAAAGCAATTAAAAGAATATCGTTGGATTGTGGTAAAAAGATAATGTGTGGATTTAATCATCGACATCATCCTGCAATGCTTAAAGCACATGAGATACTTACGTCTGGTGTAATTGGCAGACCAATAACAGGACGAGCTGTATATGGTATATGTGGACGAGAAGAGTGTGAGAACGAATGGCGGTCTAATACAAAATTTGTTTCAGGTGGGCAATTAATGGAACAAGGGATACATGCTATAGATTTATTCAGATGGTATATGGGAGAGTTTGATTCACTATCTTCACAAGTATCTACGCAAGTATTTCCAATTGAGCCATTAGAAGATACAGCTGTAGTTTTATTACACGGTGAAAATGGAAAAACAGCTACATTGCATTCTTCAATAACTCAATGGATAAATAAGTTTCGATTTGAATTGTATTGTACAAAAGGTTATTTTGAAATAACTGGGCTAGGTGGGAGCTATGATTCAGAAAAATTAAAAATAGGATTTAGGAGACCGAATGATCCTTTTCAGGAAACCATCACAGAATATAGGGGAAGGGATAAATCCTGGATAAATGAATGGGTTTATTTTATCAATAATATTGAAAACAAAGCAGATTTTGAGATGGGAAATGTAGATGATGCAATTCAAAATATGTATATAGTTGAAAAGGCTTATTTATCGTCAAATGAGCAGAGAAGAATACAGTTAGATAAAATATTTATGAAGGAGAAATGAGAACGTGGAAAAGATTGTGAGACCTAGATATATTTGGTTTAAAGGAGAAATTTGTAAATGGGAAGAAGCCAAAATACATGTATGGTCAGAATTAGCTACAAGGGGAGCAAATGTTTTTGAGGGAATTAGATGCTATAGACAAAAGGATGGGAAATATGCAATTTTGTGTTTAAAAGAACATTTAGATAGATTGGAACAGTCTGCGAAACTTATGTATATAGAAAACCCATATGATTTTCAAGAGATTAAAAGTGGAATTATAGGATTAATTGAGAAAATGAAAGGCTATGGTCATCTATATATTCGACCAACTGTATATGTAGAAGACGGCAGATATGGGAATTTATATGGTGATGCTGTAAATGATGCATACATTGTTTGTGTCCCTGTAGATAGAGACAAAAATATTAAAAATGGAATCAAATGTTGTATTAGTACATATAGAAGAAGCGATGATATGACATTTTCACCACTTATTAAAGCCGGAGCAGCATATCAAGCATTTAGAATACCAGCAATTGAAGCCAAAGCGTTGGGATATGATGATGCGATTTTTTTAAATAATCTAAATTTTGTTTCAGAGACTACAGCAGCATCTATTTTTATGGTGAAGGACAACTTGATTATCACACCCCCATTAAATGCAGGAATTCTTGACAGTATAACAAGAAAAAATATTATAAGTCTTGCTCATAGCAAAAATATATCTGTAATTGAGAGAAATATTACAAGAGTAGAATTGTATACTGCGGATGAAATATTTATAGCAGGAACATTATGTGAAATAACGCCAGTTTTGCAAATTGATAAAACTATTATTGGAGGGGGAGAAGTTGGACAAATTACAAAATCAATGATAGATACATATATTGGCATTTGTGAAGGTAATATAAAAGATGAGTGGGGGTGGTTAGAATATGTCGAGTAAGTTTACAGTTAGCGTTCCACTACGACTTTCATTAGCTGGTGGTGGAACAGATTTGCCGGAATATTATTTAAAAATGAACACTGTACTATTAACAACAGCACTAAATGAGAGGATTGAACTCTCATTTAGTAAAGAGGGAATTCATGAGGAGTCTGAATTAAATAATTTATTTAAAAAATTTGTACCTGACTATAATGTGACAATTAGTTCTCAAATCAATCCAGGATCTGGACTGGGTGGAAGTGGAGCTATTGCGGTTGGATTAGTAGCTGCGAAATATTATATTTTGAATCAAAAGAAGACACCATATGAAATAGCTTTTGAAGCTTATCAATGGGAAAGAGAGTATCTTAAGAAGTCTGTTGGGTTTCAGGATCAGTTTTCCGTAATTTTTGGGGGTTGTGTTGAGATGAGAGGATATACGGATGGCGCGATAAAAATTGTTCAAAGACACGATATAAAAAAGTGCTTAATTCCTCTTATGGAACATAATTTTATTTTTATAGAAACAGGAATACAACATGAGTCTGACGCATTATTAAAACAATTAGCAAAAAATTTCAATGAAGAAAACTTAAACAAAACTTTCTCAGCTGATTTTAAAGAAATGGAAGTGGCTATTTTAACGAAAGATATATGTGAGATTGGAAAAATACTCAAAAGGCATTGGGATAATAAGAGGCTAGGACTACCTTTTGTTACAAACAATACTATTGATGATTTGATTCAAAAAGTGTTACAGGCAGGAGCAGTTGGAGCAAAATTAATTGGTGCGGGTGGCGGGGGATTTATCTTGGTGTGTGCATATGAAGCAGACATACCTAAGATATCTAAACTAGTCAGTGATAGAGGTTATAACATAAAGAAGTTTCAGATTGATGTTAACGGTGTAGTGATTAAAGAGGAAAAATAATATGAATACAGAAATTAAGAGAATAATCGACATATCTTTAGAAGAAACTATGAATTCTTTAGAAAGAATTGATATCAATAAGATTGAAAAAATTGTTGAAGTACTAGTTAATGCATACAAGCAAAACAGAATTGTTTTTGCTGTAGGAAACGGAGGTTCTTCAAGTACATCAGCACATTTTGTAGCAGATTTAAGTAAGTTTGCAACAGGTAACAAGAAGGGGTTTAGGGCTATAGATCTTGGTGGAAACAACTCATTACAAACAGCATGGACTAATGATAAGAACTGGGAGGAAACTTGGAGCTCAATATTAAACCCATGGATTGAAAAAGGTGATATATTAGTATTGTTTTCAGTACATGGTGGAGAAAGGTGGTCAAATAACCTAAGTAAAGCAATAGAATTAGCAAAAAAAAGAGGTGCAACAACCATTGGATTTTCAGGGGATAAGGGGGGCTATTTTGAAGAACACTGCGATATCTCTTTAGTTATTCCACCACCAAGCGATACAGAACTAACAACACCAATTACAGAATCGTTACATGTTGTTATAGATCATATTATATGCTTTGTGCTTAGAGGGATATTTAATGAGGAAAATTGAATGTGTAGTTATTGCTGCGGGCGGATTAGGAACAAGAGTGCGGAAAATTTTAGGAGATTGTCCCAAAATTATTGCTCCTATTGATGAAATTCCTTTTTTACATTTAGTGCTAGATGAGTTTGAACAACAAGGAATTAATAGATTTCATTTGCTTCTAGGATATAGAGCAGCAGAAATATTAAAATCAGTGGAACAGTGGAAAAAGAAGAATCAAACAAGGAAAAATATTATTATATCTGCAACAGTTGAAGGAATACAAATGGGACCGTGGAATGCATTGATTTTGGCCGAAAAATTTTTACCTAGGAATTTTTTAATGACATATGGAGATGTATTTCCAACTGTTAATCTGAAAAAAATTGAAGATATTGTTACAGATAAAGATGATGGTTGTATGTGTTTATGTCATAAAAAAGATACATGCGAATTTGCAAATGTGAAAATGAACACTGAAGGAAAAATAATTTGCTACTCTAATACAGAGGAATCAGATTTTGTTGATATAGGTGCAATCTTATTAAATAAAAATATCTTTTACGATAAATATAACTCAGACAAAAACATACTCGGTCAAATTGTAGAAAACAAGTCTATAAAGGGTCTTGTTTATGATAAACCGTCAAAACACATAGGAACACCCGAGGCATATTTTGACTTTATAAATTGGTATAGGAGGGAAAAAAGAAATGTTTAAATATTTACACAGAGATGGAGATGGTGATATACCTTTATTTGATCTTATCAAGCGTGAGATAAGAGAAATGAAGAGACAGAAACTACTTGCTAAAGATAAGTTTGACAAAAAAACGTATAGAAAATTTCGCAAATGGATTACATATTATCATAAAGGAATGTTTTTTAAACCTGATTTATCTAGAGAGGTGAAACAAATAGAAATATGCGAAAGAGAGAATTTGATATTGAATTTTCGAAAAAATCAAAGTGACTTATATATTTTACAAGAAAATTTTGTGTCCGAGATATATGATTTTGATTTTGAGAAATATTTACAAGAAGTGAGAGTGATTTTTGATTTGGGTGCTAACATAGGATTGTCTTCTATATATTTCCAATACAGATTTAAGAATGCCCATATTTTTTGTATTGAACCGGTAGAAGAAAATATCAAAATGTTATTCTTAAATCGTAACACAAATAATTTTAATTGGGAAATTATAAAGGCAGCCATTCAAGCATCAGATGGAACTGCCACTTTACATCCTAATGAATGGTGGAGTTCTAGTACGGTCTTAGATTGTGTAGCAAATCATAGAGAAAATACGGAAGGAAGACTCGAAAAAATTTATAAACTTCCAAAAGAACAAGTACCTTCTTATTCGATTAGTAATTTGATGAAAAAATATAATATTTCTTATATTGATATTATGAAGATGGATATAGAAGGTGCTGAGGAAGACGTGATTTTAAAGGGAAAAGAATGGATTAGATACGTAAAAATATTAATTATTGAAATTCATGACAAATATGTTGATAGAAAAATTATATTAGATGAACTTTCTAAAAATGGTTTTTATCAGGTGATGGGCAGAAAAGGTCCAACAGATGTGTTTATCAATAAAGAGTGTATAGGAGTTGAAAATGAGAAAACCAAATTGGAAAGAGAATAATAGTAATTGGGGATTATCAAAACTAGGCAACATGGAGATCATAAAAAACGTTTTGTCAGATACTTTACAAATTGCTGATCCACTTATAAATATCTTTTTAAAACAGAAAATAAAAAAAATGTTGCATAATAGAAGTAGTAGATGTTTATCTCTTGGTTCTGGCAAAGATATTCCAGATGGTTGGATTGGCTTTGACAGATATCGAAAAGGAAAAAATGTGTTTCCTGTGAATATACAATTTAAGTTTCCGTTGGAAGAAGAAAGTATACAGGCAGTATTGGCTGAGCATATTTTAGAACATTTTTATTTAGATGATATTGTAATAATATTACAGGAATGTTTTAGGGTATTAGAAAAGGGAGGATATATAAGGATTATTTGTCCGGATGCAAAGAATCTTGCTCGATTGTTAATGTTGGAAAGTGAAGCTGAAAAAGATTATGATGTTATGCTTGATAGAAGGATTCATAGATGGCCTCAAGATGAATTAAATTGGGCTAGAACAATTAATCGCTTATCTCATCAATGGGGGCAACATAAAAGCTTGTTAACATCAAAAATGGTGGAAGATTTACTTTTAAAGAGTGGCTTTACAAATGTAAAAATAATGACGGTAGAAGAAAGCCATTATTTTAGCAGAATACCAGATATTCATACTAAAAAATTTGAGGAAGAAAGGAAAGAATGTAATTTTGTAGTGGAAGGAATGAAAAAGTGAAATGTATTGTTACCGTTGTGGGAGTAAAATGAATGGCAAATCGCCATGGAGATGTGTATCTTGCGGAAATATAGTATGGAAAAATCCAAGGTGCTGTACTGGGATTTTGATTCTCAAAAAAAGTAATATACTTTTAGTTAAAAGAAAAATTTCTCCATGGAAAGATTATTGGGATATACCAGGAGGATATTGTGAAGCGAATGAAAGTTTAGAAGAATGTGCGTTAAGAGAAGCACAAGAAGAAATAGGAAAAACAATCAAAATAGAATCTCTATGGAAGAGCTATAATTATAAAATAAATAGCGAATTTTATGGTGATAATATCTGTATTTTTTTTCTTGCAAGTATAGAGGAATTTGAAGATGTTAGTGATTTTAAGGAAAATAATGAAATATCTTCTGTGAAATGGTTTGATTTGAAGCATTTACCATATAATATTGCTTTTCCCCAAACCACAAAACGAGTACTAAAAGAAATTCTTTTAATTGAGGGATATGAAAGGAAAGAGGAAAACAGTGGTACCAAAGGTAATTATATTGGATAGAGATGGTGTGATACTATGCCATGTAGAAAAATATATATTAAAAAAAGAAGATGTTAGTTTTATCCCTGGATCGATTGAAGCTATACAACAATTATTAAGAAGGGGGATAAAAATTGCAGTAGTATCAAATCAGTCTCCAATAAGTAGAAAATTAGTAAATCAAGAATTTGTAAGTGCTACAAATTCTTTTATAAAAGCTACTATTGGATGTGAAAACAAAATCAAATTTTATATTTGTCCACATACAGATAAAGATAATTGTTTTTGTAGAAAGCCGAAGAATGGTTTAATTAAACAAGTTATGGTTGACTATGGAGTTGAATCAGATGAGTGTTGGTTGATTGGAGATGCAGATACTGATATTTTAGCTGGAATTAATTCTGGTATTTCACACAATTATCAAGTGCTTTCAGGAAGACAAGATAAACCATGCGGTTTACAGAAAGGAACATTTAAAAATTTGAAGGAACTTGTGGAAAATTTTGAAAAATTAGCGGAGGATGAATATGGAAAATAAGATGGTTATAGAATTGCCCAAAATTGTAAATGGACAGATAATTTATGGGGATTCAGAAACAGAGATGCAGTGTATATGCTATCCTAATGGAATTGAAGTTCATATTCCAAAGTTCACTATGGAGGACGTTGAAAGTATAAAAGAAAATAAATCTGAAATAAGTAAAGAAATGATTAAGCTTACCATATCAGATATTGCACAGTACATTAGTGAGGTCGGGGTACTGTGGCTAGAATATAAATTGGAGGGAAGAAAACTAGTTTCAAAATATACACATTTAATAACCGAATTTTCAGAAGTTATTACGGAAACTGATTTTAAAACTGTTGGAGATTTTATGGTTCAAAGATTCCATATATATGATCAGGTAGAGTCTGAATTTGGAACAGATAGAATTTTCGACGAATGGATTCCGCGGCAAATGTGCTATGTTAAAGCTTTTCCTCGTGGATTAAGTTTACATTATTTAGTTGGTAATTTGCCATTAGCAGCTATATTCAGTGTTATTAGAGGAATTATTACAAAAAATATAACGGTTGCGAAACTAGCAAGTAGAGATCCGGTGTCGGCAATAGGTTTTATGCATTCTCTTATAGAAGTAAATCCACAACATCCTATTTCTCGCTCGTTGTCTGCCGGATATTGGGAAAGAGATGATAAGGTTGGGGATGCTATTATTAGTATAGCAGATACAGTATGTGCATGGGGTGGATATGGAGCTATAGAGAGCATAAAAAAGAAAATACCACCCGAAGTAACATTTGCAGAATATGGACCTAAATGGAGTGTTTCAGTAATTGATTTAGAACAGTGCGATATAGAAAGTGCAGCGTATCGTGTTGTGGAAGATGTTGCATTTTATGACCAAGAAGCTTGTTTCAATACTCAACAAATTTATGTGCATGGGGAAAAAATAGAAGAGTTTATAGAATATTTAATAAAGTATTGCCGTGAATTTAGTAAAAGCATTCCGATATGTAATACTAATATTGATATTGCAGCAAATAGGAGCCTTGCCATAAAGGAGGCACAATATTTAGGATATAAAACAGTATATGAAAAGGACTGGGCAATTATAATTGCGGATGGATCACATAGCATAACGCATCCATTTAATAGAACATTTATCTTGCATCCTATAAAAAAATTTGAAGATGTTACAAAAAATTTAAATCGAAGTAATCAAACGATGAGTGTTTATCCTTGGAGCATTATAAAAGAGTACCGAGATGAATGGACAGAAGCAGGAATTTGTCGATATGTAGAATTGGGCTGGTCAAGAATGTTCAGATCAGGATATACACATGATGGAACTTATGGTATGCACCCTATGGTTCGGTTGGCATGCATAGAAAGACCATGGAGTGATAGAGGAAAATATTATGGTGTTCGGAAGGATCTTGAACATCATTGGTTTAAAGAGCTTCATCCAGGTATGCGTAAGCTTATAGATGAGAGGAACAGAAGAAAGGAAGAAGGAAAGTTATGAGTAACAGCATGGATAACATAGAAAGTATTGATGAATTCTTAACATTGAGTAATATATACCAGACCGACTTTAATACTGTTGTTGAATGTAGAAAGAAATTTATTCTTAAAAGCGTTAAATATTTTTTAGAACATAATAGTTTTTATAAAAACTATTGTGATTCTTTGGGCGTCTCCCTAAAAGAAATGGAGGATGATTTAAACGCTATACCTAAGATCCCAAGTTCTATTTTTAAAAAAGGAATAAATCTTTTACAAGTAAATGGTAATAAGGATCATTATATTTCGACTAGTAGCGGAACTCAAGGTACAGTATCGCAAGTACCTAGAAGTTCAACTACAATGATGAGACTGTTTTCTTCGATGTTTGCAGGAATACATGAAGTTATGGGAATTAAAAATATCGATACACAATTGATGGTTTTAAGTCCGCCAAATCATGAAGTAGAACATTTGTGGATTGCTTATGCTCTTTCAGGTATTGCATTTCATTATAATAGCGAGTTTTACGTGTCTTCAGGTAAAGTTCAGATAGAAAAGTTTATAGAAGACATTTTTGAATATAATGACAGATCTGTAGAAGTAGGAAATATAGTAATTGTAGGTACACCTGCTGTTATAAGCACCATCGTAAAAGTGTTATCAACATTGGAAAGAAAATTATCATTAGGTAACAAGTGTTTTGTTATAAGTGCAGGGGGATGGAAAAAGAATACAGGGGAACAAATAGAGGAAGAAAAATTTCGGGATTTGGTAGCAAAAGCGTTGGGATTGAGTGATACCTGCCAAGTGTTTGATGCATTTAACATGGTAGAGCTAAATAGTGTAATCTATGAATGTCCTTTTCACTATAAACATTGTCCCCCGTGGTTGTATGTAAGAGCATATAATCCATGGAGCTTAGAAGTCTGCAAGGAGGGGGAATTGGGAGTTCTAGGTTATCTTGATTGTACTACGGATAGTTTTCCAGGTTTTGTATTAAGTGATGATTTTGGACGTGTATATGAAGGTGTTAAATGTAAATGTGGGATTGTTAGCGATATAGTTAAAATAGAAAGACGAATCAATAAATTAGAAAGCAGGGGGTGTGCGTTAAAGATATGAGAGTTAATAAGAATGTAGAAGACAAAACGAATGATTTGTCTGTATGCATTGTTACACCTGCAATGACACCAATTGTAGGAGGTGCTGAAACTTTTTCGGAGGTATTAATATTATCATTATTAAATATGGGGGTAAAAATATTTCTTATTACAGCATATAATCCTACTGATGATTTAATTGAAAAAATCACATTAAATGGGGGAAAGATATGTGTTTTGGGGGATGAATTTTCAAGTAATGATGGTTATGTTGCATGGGAATGGGCAGCATTTTCAAGAGCTAAAGCAATTCATAAAATGTTAGAAGAAAATAAAATTGATATAATTCATGCTTTGAGTCATGATTGTATTTTGGCTTCAAGTATTGCTCTAGAAGATAGCAGATTCAAAGATGAAATACCGCTTGTAGTAACTACGAGTGAAATGTCTACTGAAGACACAAAATTTGGACAGGCACGCTCGAAATTCATATATAATTTGAATATAGCAGGGTTGATTCAATTAAGTCAATATTATTATAAGATTGCAATAAATTACGGATGTAAGCCGAAGGAGAGTATTATTTCGGCAGCAGTAGATATTGACTTGTTTCAAACAGGAATCCGTAGTAAGGGAAGGGAATATTTAGAGTTATCTGAAGACGCTTTTTTGATAGTATGTCCAAGTCGTTTTTCAAGAAGAAAAGGTCAGATGGATCTACTAAAATCACTACGAAAAATTTCAAAAAAATATAAAAATATTGTATGTTTGTTAGCAGGTGGAACTAATTCGGGCTCACAAGATTATTTGAATGAAGTACAACAATGGATACATGATAATCAAGTAACATGCTTAATAAGAGAAATTAAGAGAAACTTTATGCCGCATATTTACGCTGCTTCAGATTTGATTGTATTACCAAGTTACAAAGAAGGATTAGGATTTGCCGCGATAGAAGGAATGGCTGCCGGATGCCCGGTATTACTCAGCAAAGTTTCTGGGTTTGATGAGATACCTGATGGGATAGGACAGGTTGAGTATTTTTATCCTGGTAATATAGATATGCTAACGCAAAAAATTCAAATTCTATTGGAAGATGAAGAGAAAAGAAAAAGAATTGCAGAATCAGGAAGAAGGAGTGTAGAAAAAAGGTTTTCAATGAATAAGTTTGGAGAAGATGTGATACAAGTATACAAGAACTTAAACAATAACAAGGAAAGGAAAGGGTGAATGATGAATTCAATATATTTTGTTTTCGATTTAGGTGGCACATTATTAAAACTTAATACGCCCCATTTTACTCACCTTAGTAAAATGGAGCAAAAAAAAATTGGCTTAGAAACCGGGTGTTACGATATGATATTTTCTGAAATTACTAAAGCACTATACTATGAAAATCAAAAAAAGACAGATAAACAAGTGCCTACTTCTAAAATTATAGAAGGTATATTACATAAATATGATATTTGTTTAACGACGGATGATGTTATTGGATTAATGTGGCAAATGCTTGGTAAAGAATCCTGTGAGTATTTACCACCCTTACAAGGAGTATTAGATTTGCTAGATGATTTATATGAGCAGGATATACAAATATATGGAATTTCTAATACTGTATTACCAGAGAATTTGTTAAATCCAATATTGTCAAGGCATAATATGAAAAAATATTTTAGAAGAATAGTGCTGTCTAGTGAATGTGGTTATCGCAAACCTTCTGATGAATTTTTTGAAATATTAGAACAATATATAAATTATCAGAAGACAGATACGATTGTATTGATTGGGGATAGTTACGAAAATGATATTTCCCCGGCAATTAAACGAGGATATGATACAATTTATATTGGTACAGAAAAAATAGAAAATAATTATCAACCTAAATATGTGGCAGAAGACATTGGAAAATTGAAAAAAATTATTTTTAAAAAATATTTAATATAAGAAATGAGGAATATAATTATGTTAGTCAATACAAAAGAAATGTTATTAAATGCATATGATGGAGGTTATGCAATTGGAGGATTTAATATAAATAACATGGAAACAATACAAGCTATTGTTGAAACAGCCAATAAGTTAAAATCACCTGTTATTTTGCAAGTATCTGAGGGAACTATAAGATATGCAAAATTGAGTTATTTAATGAATATGATTCAGGCGGCAGATGATAATTCGGATATACCTATTGCAATTCATTTGGATCATGGATCAAACTATTCTATTTGTAAAGAATGTATTGATGCAGGTTTTACATCTGTAATGATAGATGGATCAAGAAAAAGTTTTTCAGAAAATATTAATATGACTAAAGAGGTAGTAAAATATGCTCATGAGAGAGGCGTTACAGTAGAAGGAGAACTGGGACGCATCGAAGGAATAAATTTAAAAGAAGGAGAACAATTTACAGATCCAGATCAAGTAGAAGAGTTTGTTCAAAAAACAGGTGTTGATTCTTTAGCTATTGCAATAGGCACAAGCCACGGAGCATACAAATTTAAAATGGAAGAAAAACCAGAACTTAGATTTGATATTTTGGAAGAGATAATGGAAAGAATGGATCGGTTACCCATAGTGCTACATGGAGCCTCAAGCGTGATGCAAGAATATGTAGAAAAAATTAAAGAATACGGTGGGGAAATAGGAAATCCGATAGGAATTCCCGAAGAGTTATTGAGAAAAGCATCAAAAATGGCAGTTTGTAAAATTAATATTGATTCAGATTTGAGACTTGCAGCTACGGCAGCTTTACGAGAAAGTATATTTAATTTAAAAAGTAACATCGATCCGAGACAGTTTCTTGATAAAGCAAGAGAAAATATGGCTGAAGTAGTCAGTCATAAAATAGAAGATGTATTGGGGAGTAAAAATAAAATATAGGTTGTTACAATCATGAAAAATAATATTTATTTAAAATTAGGGAAAGATTGGCTGCTAAATTGTCCTATAGAGGGACGAAAATCATTTAGAATGACAGTGGTAATTAAAAAGAATGTAAATGAGAAAATTCTAAGAAAGGCTGCACTTGATTTAAGTGCTAGGCTTCCTAAGTTTTCTGTAAGAATAAAAAGGGGAATTATAAGAGATTATTTTATTTATGCGGAAGAAAAAGATGTGGTTGAAAAAGATGTGGATAAGTTTAAAAAACAAATAGAAATTTTTAAAACTAGAAAACCTCTTTACAGAATATTATATACCGAAAATACAATAACTTTGGAAGCGGACCATGAATTAACAGATGGTTATGGAGCGATGATGTATCTTCGATCACTAATTGTTAGATATTTTCAATTAACAGGAATAAAAATAGAAAGATGTAAGGATATACATTTTGTTGATGATTTATCAAGAAAACAGGAATTTGAAGATTGCTATTTAAAATGTAAATCTCACCAACATATGTCTGTATCTAAATTAGCAGGTGATGATATTAATTCATTACATTTTGACGGAGGAGAATATTGTGATTTTGTAAGACTGACTAACATTGGTCTGTCAACAAAAGAACTAAAGAAAGTGACTAAGGCATATAATATTACAGTGACAGAATATTTTGCGGCAGTTATTTTATATTCATATTATTGTGTGTTAGACAAACCTATAAAAGAAAAAATGTGTATTACAATCCCAATAAATTTGAGAAAAATTATAGGTGGAGAAACATTACGAAACTTTTCTGATACAATTACTATTGGAGTAAATCCAACTCATAAAGAAGATATGACTTTAGAAGATTTTATAATGGAGATTAAGGGAAGTATTAAAGAGCGATTAGATCGAGATACTTTAATATTACGCATTAATGCAAGCGTCACAAAAGTAGAAAATAGTGCGTTAAAAATTTTGCCAAGATTTATAAAACTTCAGATTTTCAAAAAGTTATATTATCAATATCATGGTCCTAGTCTTACATCATTATCTAATTTAGGTTTAGTAAAATATCCAAGTGAAATTGATGAATACGTAGATTCGGAATATGTTGTGCCATTTAGAATAAGAAAAATGCAAGAGTCTTTTTGTTGTATGTCCACATCTGAAAAGTGCATTATCTCTGCAATAGAAGGAAGTAAGGAATTATTTATTGTAGATAAAGTGATAGAAATTTTAAAACAGAATGGATTTAATATTGAACTTCAGCGTTGTGAAAAATAAGAAATATGAAATAATGTCATTTCCTAAATGGTTAAAAGTTTTTTGAGGAGGATTGATATGTGCAATATTATATCGTATAATATAAGCAGGTGGTTCTATGAACACCATTTTGAGTTTTTAGCAAAAGTTACTGAGCGTGTGGGGCGTGTAATATATTCGTGTGATATTCCCTATACCGCTAATATTGCAAAGACAGCAGTCTTTGCACATAAAGGATTAGGTGTTGTTTTAGGGGATGATGTAATAATTGGTTCTGATACAATTATCATGCAAAATGTTACTATTGGAGGAAGGCATCAAAAAAATAGTCCATATATTGGAAATTGTGTTTTAATAGGTGCGGGTGCATCTATTTTAGGCGATATTAAAATAGATGATGGAGCTAAAATAGGTGCAAATGCAGTAGTATTGTCAAATGTACCAAAGCAAAAGACTGTGGTCGGAGTACCGGCTCATATAGTAAAGTAAATATATATAGTTTATTGATTGAGATGAGATTTGATTGGAGGAATACAAGTATGTTGATACGAGCAATTCGAAGTAACGAAATACCTTTATTAACAGATTTTTTATACGAAGCTATATTCCAAGAAGACACTGGAAACTTAGCACCAAGAACTATTATTCAACAACCAGATATTTGGAAGTATATTGATAGATTCGGGGAGTTGTCTGGCGATTATTGCTTGGTGGCTGAAGAAGATGGAAATATTGTAGGTGCTGTTTGGGTGCGTAATATATCTGCGTTTGGGTTCGTGGGAGAAAATATTCCCGAGTTTGCGATATCTATTTATCCTGAATATAGAAATCAAGGAATAGGAACTCAACTTATGGAGTCTATGTTACTACTATTAAAAAAAGAAGGATATGAAAATGCTTCATTAGCAGTACAAAAGAAAAATTATGCAAGTAAGATGTATTTAAAAATAGGATTTGAAATATTTGACGAGAATGATCAAGAATATATAATGATCTATAGGTTAAATAAATAATTGATTGAAAATTCTATAAAAAGTTGAAATAAGAAGATGCTTGAAATATGCAGGGGCTGTTGCAAAAGTAGATTATTCACTACTTTTGCGATAGTCCCTGTGATTTATAATAGTGAATTAAATAACGGTCTTCTAAATATGTAATTTAATACTCTTATTATTTGTATCATGTTACTACAAAAAGGGTAGCATGATATTAGAATAAATTTAAGGAGTAATCAATTATGGAAAGCCGTATTAAAATCCTTAGGGAAAAAAGAGGAATAATACAGGAAATTTTGGCAGCAGAACTTGGAATAACGCAACAGATGCTTAGCAAATATGAAAAGGATGTGACTATTATTAAAGTAGATATTCTAAAAAAATTGGCAGAATATTTTAATGTTACAACAGATTATTTATTAGGAGTATCTGATGTGAAACGAGATTTGACGGGACAGATTAGAATCAATGAAACTTTAGACGAATATTATGATATGATTGAGGTATATAAAAGACTTGATAAATACGATCAAGAATTGGTATGGTCTCTTTTGCAGATTGTCAGAAAAAACGAAGAGAAGAAGAAAAGGGATGAGGGAAATGATAAACATAGCAATCTGTGATGATGATATAGTTACAACAAGTAAAATAGAGAATATGTTACAGAATATAGCAAAAAGAAATTTTATTCAGATAGATACAGAGGTATTTTGGAATGGAGAAAGTTTAGCTGAATCAGTTAAAGCGGTAAATTATTTTGACATTATTTTTCTAGATATAGAAATGGGAGCAGAAGATGGCATTACGGTAGCACGTAAAATTCGGCAGATAGATAAGAATGTTTTAATTATTTACGTTACGAGTCATGAAAACTATATGAAGGAATCTTTTGAAGTAAGACCATTTCAGTTTTTAGTAAAGCCAGTTAGCGAAAGGCAGATGGAATGTTGCTTTCAAGCGGCTTATGAAGATATTAGTAGTGCAGACAGTTATTTTAGATATAATTATCAACGAATGAATCATAAAATTCCAATTAATGATATTCTTTACTTTGAAAGTAATCGCCGAAAGGTTCGAGTAATCACACAGAAAGAGAATTTTGAGCTTTATGGAAAACTTAATGATATTGAAGAATGCCTAAAATGTAGTAAGATGGCATTCTTAAGAGTTCACCAGTCTTTTCTAGTAAATTATAAGCATGTAGAGGGAATTAGATATGATTTTTTAGTATTGGATAATGGAAAAAGAATATCCATCAGTGAAGATAGAAGGAAAACTATTAGTGAACAATATTGTGAGATGGAGGACTCTTTTTATGTTGATAGATAAATTGCTTCTGACAGGAATTGGTATACTGAGCGTATTGTTTATCGTATATATTTTTTTCTTTTATTTTAAAATATTTTTTGTTAGAAAGAAAATAGGCGTTCAAGTAATTTTAGGAATTTCAACACTAATTATTTGGCAACTTAGTGTTTTCAAAATTGATGAGAACTTTCCGATAACTTGGAAACTTTTTATGACAATAGGATTTACACTATTTGCAGTTATAAATGTATTTATTGGAAAGTTTTTGGAACAATGTTTTTTTGCCATTATTTTTGATGCGCTTTGGATGTTGACAGAAACTTTGGTTGGTAACCTGTTGTTGATTTATTGTGAAACAATTATGGATTTGCGATTGCTAGGAGCATTTGCCTCAAAAATACTTTTTCTTGTAGTGATTGTAGCTTTGAAAAAAGTTTTTATGAAAGAAGAGATTCAGGAACTTTCGAGCAAATATAGCCTTTTACTTATTTTTATTCCATTAGGAAGTATCTATATTATGAATGCAGTTTTTATATTAGCACATGAAGCGAAGAAAGAGTATGCAGGCATATATTCACTTGTTTGTGTTGTTATATTGATACTTGTAAATGTATTAGTTGGATATATTTATATTAAACTTGCAGATGATTTGCAAGTTAGGCACATGAATATGATTTATGAACAGCAACTAGAATTATGTGAAAGACATCAGAAAGAAACAGAACTTGCTGTGTTACAAATGCGAGATGTTAAACATAATATAAAAAATCATTTTATCTCAATTCTTGCATACGCAGAAAGGGAGGAGTGTGAACGAATTATTAATTTTATAAATGATATAATGGAAGAAGTAAAGTTAATGTCTTTTATGGGGGCAAATACTGGCAACGTTGTCATGGATTCTTTAGTTGGATATTGGAGAAGAACGGCAGAAAATGAAGGGATCGAATTTCGGATGAAATTAAGTATTCCCATAGAAATACCATTTAAAGGTGCTGATATGAGTCTTATTTTGGGGAATTTGTTGGAAAATGCGGTAGAAGGTGCTGTAAAAGCAGAAAAGAGTAAATATATTAGCCTTAACGTGAAATTTGATAAAGGAAATTTATTGATAATAGTTGAAAATAGTTATAGTGGAGAACTGATAAAAGTAAAAGAAGAATTGCGAACAACAAAAGAGGATGCAGTTAATCATGGAATTGGTTTAACATCGGTTCGTAGAGCAGTGAAAAAATATCATGGAACAATGGTAATAGATGATACGATGCCGGAACGTTTTCTTGTTAGAGTAGTGTTGTATGGAAAATAAAAAGAAAAAGTTACATGAATACTCGATATTTTTACAAAAGGACTGGAAAATCGAATTTTTCTGATAAAATATAAAGAAAGAAATGAAAGGAGTTCCAAATTATGAGATTTGAAAATTTAAAAACTAAACCAGCCAAAATATTGGCAAGTGCTTCTTTGAAGCTTGGGAAAATGTCTGCTAATAGTGCGTGTGCTTACATTTATCATCAGCCTAAAATGCCAGATGAACTAAAAAAAATGAAGAAGTAAACTATGAGGTATTTATCGAAAAAATTGACTGATTATATTATTAAAGTTGGTGTAATTCAAAAAGAATTATATGCAGTATACCAATATGGATTTCAAATAGGATTGGAAATGTTCACTTGCTTTTTTACTTGTTTTTGCATAGCAATATATTTACATATGATTCCAGAATTCATAGTAGTTACATCCAGTTTTATGTTATTACGAACATATGCTGGTGGATTACATTTAAATAATTTTGTTAGCTGTTTTATATGTTCTGTTATTGTACAAACATTAGTATTACTTAGCAGTAGACAGGTCAATATAATATTACCAGTAGTTTTGGGGACTATTTTGTGTGGTTCCATTCTAATATTAAAAGCTGCACCAGTAGAGAATATAAATAAAGAATTAAGTGAAGATGAAAAAAAACATTGCAAAAATGTAACTATGAAAATTTTAATAGGTATAGTTGTATTTTCTGCTAATTGCATTTTTTTTAATTTGGATAATATGCTTTTCCTTATGGCAATGATTATACTGGTAGTTTTGGTATCTCAGTATTTAGGTATGATAAAATATAGGATTGAAAAAATTAAGAGTAAGTAATAGATGAATATATTGATTTTGTTTTTTCATAAAATTATATGTTTTAGTGTTACCTAATATTATTTGTTAAAAAGAATAGGATATAAAAGTATAAACGATACAGATTTATGTGCTGTATCGTTTTTTTTTGCCTTTTTTACAGAAAATCCAGGAATTTTTAGTTGGTATATAGTAGGCGCACCTTGATAATTTCATAGAGTAAATTTAATTCTGTCAAGAATAATAGCAGTGATACATCAATTTCCAGGTGGAAAATTTAAAACATGAGGAACATAAGGAGAATGAAAATGATTAAAATAGCAGCTATCATTTTAGGTAGTATAACAATCAGTATGATTGCTTGCATCTTATGCACGTCTGTTATAGCAGGAAAGAGAGCAGATGAAAGTATAGAAAGATATTTTAAGGAACAGAAGAAAGGGTAGAATTATATGAGAAAAGCAGGTGTGGTATCAACGGATGTAAAAGGGGAAGATAATGAATTTTATCACGATATTATATCACTATTTAAAATATACAGATCTGTCAATTGGAAAATGCAGATTAAAATTAATCAAGTAAAGCAATGCTTTCATACAGAATATGGCACCGATGTAGATGAATTTTTAGATAGTGTTTATCAGGCAGGAATGGATATCAATCTGGATATGGAAGATATGAGGGAGAGGATCGAATCTATCAATCAGGCGAATAAATATTTGAAGTTGATTGATGAGGCGGTAGAGTTAATGCGAAAATATCACCCGCAGGGAGAAAAGTATTATTGGGTACTTTATTATACTTATATGTCTGCTTATAGAGCAGAGAATACAGATGAAATTCTAGATAAACTGGAACCGCATTTTCCACGGATACCAAGAATGCACAGAGCCACTTATTTTAGATGGCGAGATAAGGCTTTTGAGGCAGTCAGCAATATATTATGGGGATACGAAACAAAAAATCAGCAAATATTGAAACAGGTAAACCAGAATTATCAGGAATAGGTAAATAAAATAGTCAAAGGGCTGGAAAGGAGAAACATGGGATTTATTATGAGCATAGATACAGGAAATAAAATGATGAAAACTAACCATTTTATTTTTCATTCGGGGATTAAAAGAAAAGAACAGAGAATTCTACCAGGAGAAGAAGGGATTTTTTTTAAAGGGATTAACTACTTGGAAAGTAATCAGAGGATTTCCTATTTGGAAGATAAAACCATTGATGACAGGTATTATATTTTGACATTACTCGGAGTAGCCAAGGAACTGGAAAAAGAAGGAATAGAAACTGGTATTTATGAAGGGGGAACCATTCCGATCCAGTTATTAGTCGGACTTCCACCGGGAGATTATGGAAAACAAATTCGGAAATTTCGGGAATATTTTTGGAGGCAAGGAAAAGCAGTTTATTTCTCTTATAAAGGGAAACCATACAGAATACGCTATGAGAGTGTAAATGTATATATGCAGGGATATTCTGCGTATATTTTGGTAGCAAATCAGCTTTATTTACAAGAACAGCCAAAGGTTTTGCTGATAGATATTGGGGGATTTACAGTAGATTATCTGTTGGTCCGGTATGGAGTAGTAGACAGGACAAGAATTGATTCTCTTCCAGAAGGGATTATTATGCTCTATAAAAGAATTATGGTAGGAATAAGGCAGCGCTTTAACCTTTACCTTGAAGAAGCAGATATTGATAATATTCTTTTTAAAAGGAAAACACCGTATTCAGAATTGGTTGTTCGAAGGACGTTTGAAATTGCAGCAGAATATATGGGAGATTTATTAGGTTCTTTTTTAGAATTTGGTATTGATTTCCGAACAACAGTGACTGTTTTTGTGGGAGGTGGAACGGTTCTTTTAAAGGATATTATTGATGAAGTTTGGAAAAGATATCATTCAACATATTATGTTGTTGATGATCCAAGAGCAAATGTAAAAGGCTTTATCAAACAATATATGGCAGAAAAAGCGGGATATTAAGGGGAGGACGTATGGCAAAACAAAATCCGTACAGATTTTCCTTGGGATTTGATGAAGAGGACCCTGATCATCAGGAAGTTGCAAGAATACTAAACCAGTTAGGGCATAGAAAAGCAAAGTTTGTTGTAAAGGCGGTTCTTGCATATCATCAAAACATAGAAGGGAAATTTTCAAAAGAGCAGGCGGTGATAGACAAGAAGCTGGATATACCAAAGAAAAACAGAGTCGTACAATTACAAGAGGAATTTCTTCCAACACTGCAAGAGGAGGATATTCTCATGATACAGAAAAATAAAGAATTACTTCAGGAAATGGAGAAAGAGGAATTAGAGGAAAATAAAAGTTCCTATAAAGAAGAACTTTAGAAAGAGAGGAAAAATGCGGAATAGAGTAGAGTATATTTTAGGAGGAATGACAATTTTACAAGGACTGCTTGTGGGGATGGCATGGAATGGAAAGAAATGGGCATTTCTGCTGTTGACATTATTTTTACTTTTGCAGGAAATGGTTCTTATTCTTCTTTTAGTGAGAAAGAGATATCAAAAAAAGTTTTGCCCGAAATGTGGAATTGAGATTATTATTTGGTATCGGATTTGTCCTAATTGTGGACACATATTCAAACCTGGATGTAAAAAAGAAGATTTAACAGAAATGATTGAAGATGCTTTGGACCAAGAGGAAATTGGAGAGTTTGATCAGTTGGAAAATTCGACAGACAGAATGGAGGAAATAGAAGAGTGCATGATTGAAAGATATATACATAATGAAAAAAATATATAAGTTTATTTATGCTGTCTTTTGATGCAAAAACATAATTAGAGTAGTAAAGGAACATTATGCTGTTAGAAGAATTCTAGCAGCTTTTTTGTAATTATTACTTAAAAGCAAGTAATAGTAACATAGAAGTAAAACTCTCCGCCTGGAAACGGATTATAGATTAAAAACAGATTTCAGGAGGAGATTTATGGATAAACAAAAACGAACTACTATAGATGAATTTAGTGCATACCTACAGAGTGCAGTAAGAAATACCACTATTAACTATATGAACGATAAAAGTAAGATTAAAGAGCATGAGATTACTTTAGAAGAGGATTTGGAAAATGTAGAAGGAAGGGGAATAGAATGGAATGAAATGATGGAAGCACACGATATTTTTTTGGGAAAGATTGATCCGGAAAAATTGTTTGCTCAGGTGACAGACAATAAACTTTTACATATACTGAAAAGTTTTTCGGCATTGCATATAAAGGTTCTCTGTCTGCGAATATTGTACGAAAAGACATTTGATGAAATAGGAATGGCTATAGGAATATCTGGAAAAAAGGCTGAAAATACCTATTACAACGTAATTAAAAAAATTCGCAGGGAATTAGGAGAAGGAAAAGATGCAGGAAAGAGAATTTGAAGAATTATTATGGAAAGCACGAAATAAGGATAAAAAAGCAGTATTTGAAATTATAGAAATGTACCGTCCTTTGTTGTTAAAATACGCAAAAAGTAATGGGAAATTTGATGAGGACTTATACCAGGAATTGGTATGTGCAGTTTTAAAAAGTATTATAAAATTTCCTATGAAAACAGAAGAACACAATAATTTGTACATTAAGTATTGATATACACAAGATATTGTGATATGATGATTGTGTAGTTATTTATGATATCAGTATAGACTGACATCACAAAGGTATAGTCCTATTTTAAATAGGAGAAAAATTTAGGATAGGGATATATCCACAAGAAAAAGAATGGCATTGATTGTTATTGGACAGTCAGTGCCTTTTTTATGTTGAAAAGGAGGAACAAGGATGGTAAAAAGCAAGAAAATCAAAAAAATGATATGGACGCATGGCTGGGTGGTATTTCCAGTTATTACGGGTAGACCACTACACTATTACTGGAAAGGTAACAAATTCCAAACAGAAGTAGTTAAAAAAATTATTGCTTTGGATGCAAATCATATTGTAGTAGAAGGAGAAGAAAAGACCTATTATATACAGTTTTTTGTAGATGAAGCAGAAAGTTTAAAAGCAGCAGCGTAGAAAAAGGGCAGGATCAAGAAGGGGATTAAAATTCTTGTTCCTGCTTTTTCAAAAGAATAAGAAGAGGTGAATAGAATGAGTTGGATATGTTTTCATATAGAAAATGAAAGATTATTAAAAGCTGCAGTTTCAGAAGAAATAAGAGTAGAGTGTGATAAACTTTTCAGGCAAAGGGGATACGAAGAAAGAGGAAGATGGATACCGGAGAAAGAAGTAATTTTGTCTTATATTGTAGAAGGGGTATATTATGCTGCAGTCAGGACAACGGACCGATTTGGTAAAAGTTTTGTATACGCAGCAGTTTTGCCACTTTGCATCCAGAAAGGAATGTATTACAATCTGTTATGCAATGAGCAATATGAAGGGGAACTACCGCAGGAATGTCAGTGCCCAATGGAAATTTTATTACTGCTAAGTTCTACGGATTCTGTTCTCGCTCAAAAATGGAGAAATAACTGTTGGAATTATCATAAGAAAGAACATTATCAGGAATATAAAACGAATGTAAGGAAACAATCATCAGGATATAGAAAAAAAGAAAATTATAAAAGGGATTTTAGGAGAAAGATAACAACGCAGTCATGGTATAAAGCGGCAAATGTATAAGTACCTAATAGAAATAGAAGACTAATCAATTTATTAAAAAAGGGGTACACAGAGTCGGAGCAATGAGGAAATGCTCTCGAATTTCTGGTACTCCTTTTTTTTTGTGTGTTACATTTTGAACTGGAAATGTAATTACCATAATTATACTATTTCATAGTTCAAAATTAGAGTTCACAAATACACTGGATTTTATATTTATTAAATAGTTGATACAATCTAAATGAACCACTCTTTTTCTATGTAAAATTATTGAGATCCTATAAAATTTGTTTATTGTAAGCCAGGTTCATTGCCAGGTTCATCACCACTTATATTTGCACTTGGACACCAGACAAGTGTATATTTATCATCATGACCGGTTGTGTTGCAATTTGTGCATCTCCAATAGGTTGTTGTTTTTACTTGGCAATATCCAGGGTGTGTTTTTCCGTGGATGCGTGTAGTGTCTGGTGTTCCATTGTTGACGATATTGGTGTGATGGCCAGATGAACATCCTCCTGCTTTTAAGTCAGATGAGCTTGGCTGATATTCAAATGTTACTAATCCAGCCTGTGTAATTGTGCCGTCTGGATTTTTCTCATTCATAATTTTTTGATTTGTAATCACTTCGTTGCATTCATTCTCTTTGGCAGTGTCGGTGTCACTAGCATAAACTGAAAAAGGAATTACACCTAAAGCTGTGACTGTTAATAATAATGTGAGTATTTTTTTCTTCATTATGATACCTCCTAAATAGTTTATTTTAGATTTCAGTATTAAAATATCATAGGTTTGTAAAAACTAGATTCTTTATTCTATTAAAATATTGTTAAATGGATTTTTTGGAATAGATTTTTCAAAAATGTCATTACGATACTTACTGTGTATATGTTTTTATAAGTGATACAAAAATAAGACTGGTTTCCTATAACATTGCGACCTCTCTGAAATTGACATCGGATTCTTAAAGTTTTACAATGATAACGTAAAGTTTTGTGCATGTGAGTATCTACATGGAGGGCCGCAAAACTGAATAATCAGGGAAAAAAGCAATCAGAAATGGTTGCTTTTTTTGTTGCCCTGAAATAAAGAGGAAGGGAGGATGATGTTTGTTTCATAAAAAATTACAAGTGCATATCGTAGAGAAATTGAGGAAACCACAGTTTAAAATGAAGACTGCCTGGATTCCTCAATTTATGTTTATGGGATTTTTCATGATTACCATGCTGGCGTGGTTTACACAGCCAGTATATGCTGCGGACATCTTTTCTATGGCAAAAGACGCTATGCAGAAAGTGTATAACGATGTAGTAGGAATTGCTACTGTTGCAGCAGTTGTGTGTTCAGCAGTGTGTTTGTTTTTGATGAATTTTTCAAAAAGCGGAAAAACAGTGGATGAGTCAAGAACGTGGCTGAAACGCATTGTCATTTGTTGGGCAGTGTTAATGGTACTTGGAGCGATTGTAAACTACATGGAAGTTCTCGTTCCACAGCAGAACTTTACTGGTTAAAAAACACAATATACCGGAGCCCTCCCGGGAAAAGGAGGTTGATGAAGTTAGTTGGGCTGGTTATTAGAATTATTGATTGAAGGAATCCGGGAAATTTGTTCACAGTTTTTAGTAGACATGATGGACCTCATTACCGGAATGTTCACAGATTTACTATCCTGCAATTTGAGTTTATTTGAAGACTTATTTACAGTAGTAAAAGATTTGTATAAAAATGCTATTCTTCCTATGGGGATTGCAATCCTATTGCTGATTTTAATCTGGCAGTTATTCAAAACCATGTTTGGAAGAGGCGGTGTTGCAGCGGAAGATCCGGTGGAGTTGGTCTGCAGGAGCTTTTTATGTTTATTTATGTTGCTTTTTGCCAGACCAGTAGCAAATTATATTTTGGAAGTGGCTGGTACTCCTTATCAGTGGGTAGCAGGAACAGAAATTGAAGTAAAAAGTTTTTCTGATTTTGTATCTTCTCTGGATCAGGCATCGGCAAGTCTTGGAATTGATGGATTGAGCATTTCCATACTATTACTGATTATGCAGTTTGTCGTTGCATGGAATTACTTTAAAATGCTGTTTATCATTGCAGAACGGTATGTTCTGTTGGGCGTTTTTTCCTATACTGCACCTTTGGCATTTTCGACAGGTGGCTCTAAGGCAACGAATAATGTATTAGCATCCTGGAGCAAGATGTTTGGTGGACAAGTTGTTTTAATCATTATGAATGCGTGGTGTATGAAAATGTTTTTAAGCGGGTATGGAAATTTGACCGCAAGCCACTATGGTTTTACAAAGTTTTTTATTGCAACCTTATGTTTGATTGGATTTTCAAAAGTGTGCTTTAAAATGGATTCTTATATGGCTTCACTTGGAATTAATCTTGGAAGAATGTCGAATGGAATGGGCGCTTTTGGGTTAATGATGGCAGCCAGCAGATTATTCTCATTCGGACATAGCAGTCATAGTACAACTGAGAGTATGGAAAATGGAGAACATACAGGAAATAGTGAAGCAATGGGAACTTCTTCCGGAATGGGAGATGGTGCAGGGCCAATACCAATGAGTATTGGAAATCCTATGGATATGGAAGAAATGGGAGAAGATTACGTATCAGGAAATCCGTTGGAAGAGGGGTATGCGGACAATGCAGATGATGGTAAAACAGCAGACACAGTTTCAGATCAGGAAAATATTCTGGACGAAATGGGAATTACTTCACAGCAAGAAGATATGAAAAATCCAGAAGCTAGTACAGAAAATTATGGACTTGGAGAAGGCGGTGAATTGGTAAAAGGAGAAGAAATTGAACCTACACAGGAACAAGGAAATCTTTCTGACCTGAAGGAAAATTCGGTATCAGAAGTTCCTGCTATGGAAGCAGAAAATACTGGAAGCAGTTATGCAGAAGGTATGTTGGATACAGATAGTATTCCAGTAGAATCTGAAAATGGACAAGAGGTACTGACAGAAGCAGATGGAGCTTTAGATTATCCAAGGGAAGAGGAAACAGCTACATCCGTTGGTATGGATCTGGATGGTGGAACCATTGGTGAAAGTGAAATGGATTTGGAAGGGGTCACAAGCGGCAGTGCTGGAAGGGAATATTCTGCACAGGAAGTTTCAGGCGGAATGGAGACTTCTGGATCTGGCATTTTAAACGAAATTGGAGAAAGTGGTGTTTCGACTTCTAAAGGAGAGTCCGTAATTCCAAAGTTTTCAGAGGAAACAAGGGAACATCCAACAGGTGATTATCTCTCCAGTCAAAATGAGTTTGGACAAGGGGCAGAAAGAAGAATTTCAGATGTTCCGACAACAGGGGAAATGGAAACTAGCGATGTTTTAGGACGAGAGATGCTGATACAAGGACAGAATTTAAGAGAAAGTGTTCTCCCAAACGAGGCAGAAAGAAGTTTGAAACTAGAAGATGGGATTCCAGAAATTCCAAAATCCAGACGTGAATTGCGACAGGGATATGATGAGCGTAAAGACTGGTAGGGAGGTGTAAAATGGCAGAAGAAAGGCATGATACATCACCTCTTGACAATACAGCCAATGCTGCTATCCAGACAGCAAAAACAGCAAAGCAGGCAAAACAGGTTGCAGATGGCATAAAAAATGCAAAAAATGCAGCAAAAGGTGCTCAGGCAGCTTACTCTACGGCAACAGCGGCAGGAGGCAGTGTGGCTGGAAGTACCATTGGAACAGCAATTGCAGGACCTCTTGGAACGGTTGTTGGATTTTTAGTGACAAATAAGACGTTCCAAAAAGTAGTTGCAGCAATTATGGCGGCAATTTTACTGTTCCTATTCATCATTGTGAATTTCATTGGTATTCTGTTTTCCTATCTTGGATTTATGGATGCTAATTCTTTTGCAAATGAAGCGCAGTCAAAAGAACTTGCAGCAATAAGAAGCAGGATTGAACAGGTGCTGGAAGTAGAAGCATACCAAACAGAGCTGCTATCTATTATTTCTCAGGAACATGATATGAAGCTGCAGGAAATACAGGCAGATTATCAGGCAAATTATAGAGAACATAAATTGACAATCGTAGATGAATATGAGACAAGATTAAAAGATAACCTATCTTATTATGTGGGGATTTTACTGATGCAAAAGTGGGACAGCACCACGCGAAAATCTTTTCTCGGATATTCTGGTGGTCTGGACATGAACTTGGATACAGATTTGAGCAGTCCATATGATGCCTTTTTTGAGGAAGCGGCAAATACCTATAATGTACCGGTAGCACTTTTGATTGCAATGGGGAAAGTAGAGTCAAACTTTGATCCTAATGTAGTATCTGGTGCAGGTGCAATTGGCATTATGCAGTTAATGCCTGGAACTGCTGCTTCACTGGGAGTAACAGATCCGTATGATCCTAGACAGAATATCATGGGGGGAGCCAAATACGTTGCAGAGCTTATGGAAATGTTTCAGGGATATGAAAATGCTTTGGAATTGGTTATTGCTGGATATAATGCAGGTCCGCAGGCAGTCATCAATGCCGGATATCAAATTCCGCCGTATACAGAAACCCAGAACCATGTAAAAAAGGTAATGGGATATATTCAAATACTGGAACAGCCCAGTGGAACGGGAAGTTCCTCTGATACCGAAGGGAGTCCAGAGGAATTGGAAAAGTCATACCAACTGTTAAAAAATGCGGTGACAGAATATGTGCCGCAATTCTTTTCATGGTCTGTAAGCAATACGGGAGAGCAGTCATCTGTAAAAACAGTCTATTATGTGATAACAGAAGCTGGAAAGACAGAGATTACAAAAGAAACTTATCTGACTTTAAAGGAAAGTGGACAGAATGTGCAGATGGAAGAGCAAGAAGTAGGTGAAAAAACGGTGGAATATACATTGGCTTTACTATTGAGTTCACAGTTATCTCAAAACGGAAACAAGTATGAGTATAAGTATGTACTGGATCAGGGGACATTTGAGTTGGTTTTACGGGTTCTTCAGATTATGCAGGATGGAGTTGATGCGCTAAAGGAAGCAATATTTTCCCTATTTTCATGGACGGATTTTGTGACAGGAGGTGGGGTTGATGATTCATTGATTGGAAATATTGATGTTACCGGAGATAAAATCCGATATGATACGGTTGAAAACTGTGTGAAAGAAGTCACTTATTTTAATCAGACAGAAGAACCGTGGGCAAGCCTTCCTTATGGAACAAGCAATGTTGGTGCTGCCGGGTGCGGACCAACTTCTCTGGCGATTGTAATTTCCACTTTTACTGGCCAGAATGTAACACCGGAAATCACGAAAACTTTTGCAGAGCAAAATGGAGAATATGTACCCAATGTAGGCACCAGTCATTCTTTTGTGAAAAATGCGGCAACTCACTGGGGATTGACTTGTGAACGGGTAGGAAAAGACCGTATGGATTATGTGGTGGAATCCTTAAAAGAAGGAAAACTGGTTGTTGAAATCTGTGAAGCTTATACGATTACCGGAGGAAGTAGTGGACACTTTATTGTACTTACCGGAGTGACCACAGATGGACATATCACGATTGCTGATTGTGCAAGCAGAGAAAGAACTGGAAAACTTTATAGCGTAGAAACCATAAAAAGTTATGGAAGGGATTTGTCGGAAGGAGCTTTTTGGATTATTGGAAAGTAGGAACAAAATGAGTAAAAGAATTGTTTTTGTGCTTATATGTACAATTTTTTGGATGATGTTTTCTGTTCCGGTCATGGCGGTATCTATAGTGGAACTTCCCGTTATCACCAAATGGGAAAATGGAAACGGTTATGATGAAAAAGGAAATCGTCTGGAAGATACATGGGCGTATGATTCTGTCCATGAAGCAGGAAGATATGTCCTGTTTGGGAAGAATGGAGAAGTGTTAAAAAAATCAGAGGATTGGAAAAAGAAAGAGCAAATAAGTGAAAACTTTACAGTGACAAACCAAAATACGGGAATCTTGGCAATACGTGCGGAAGTATATGAGGAATTTTCAGGAACCGTGAAGGGGAGTGTAAAGGAGAAAAGCGGAATAGAATATTTGTTTGAACTGTGTGAAGCCAATCAGTATAGTACAAACTTAGAACTGGCACCTGGAGATTATCACTTATCTGTAGATGCAGTGGAGAAGGAGCGTCTGTATAGAGTACTATATGACGAAGCGAAATTTAGTATGCAAGAAGCAGAAGTAAAAATTGAAAACCTTCAGGTAACAGGGGAATGTATTGGAATGGCAACAGACACAGAAGATATGCGATCATCTGCAAATGCGCCACAGACAGAAAAAATGGAAACCGATGGAGTTTCAGAAGAGCTGTTAAAGACTATAGGAAAACTTATTATTCCTGTAGTGATTATTTCCCTTGGGGGATATCTGTTTGTGCGGAAGAAAAAGCAACCATATACATAGGAGGCAGAAAATGTCAGAACGAGAAAAAGTAGATACATATACCATACCGCCTAATTTTGCGGAATCAGGAAAATGGTTTTCCGGAAGAGTAAGTGCGGGGAATGTAGTTGAAGCGGCAGTGATGTCGCTTATTTTATTAAAAATTTTGCTGCAAGTACCGGTGGATGGCAGAACCAAAATTTATCTGGGAATTATATTTATTCTTCCAGTTGTCATTTTTGCTGTGATAGGTGTGCAGGGAGAACGATTGACAGCCTATTTGTTTCATATTTTATGTTTTTTAAAAAATAGAAGAGTTCTTACAACACCAAGCGGGAGGTATCAGTTGGAGAGAAAACGGCGGATAGAAAGAAGAGAGCATAAACGCCGTAAGAAAGGAGGAGATAATCATCAGTCAGGAAATAAAGGAACTGGAAGAACGGTTAAAAGAGGCAAAAAAGGAAGAAAAACGTCAGCAAAAAGAAAAGAAAATTTTGGAGTCGGAACAAAAGAAAGCTGAAAGGCGGCAGTTATTGGAAGAGGAAAGGATACGAAAACAGCAGAAGAAAGAAGAACATCAACTGCAAAAGCAGCTTAATCAAGCAGAGTATCCGAGAAAACCAGTAAGAGAAAATACGCAGTCAGAGATACGGAGAAAGAAAAAATCAGAAGAGTTAGAAGAAAAACAGGATTTTCTTCCAGTTACATGGGCATCCTCTTATCTTCCGATTGAGAAAATAAAAGATGGGATTATTTATACAGCAGATCACCGGTATGTGAAAATTGTAGAAGTCCTGCCGATTAACTTTCTGCTCCGTTCTCCAAGCGAACAGAGAAACGTTGTATTTTCTTTTTTGAGTTATTTAAAGATTGCACCAGTCAAGCTGCAGTTTAAAGTTATTTCCAAAAAGGCCGATATTTCGGAATATTTGGAAAAAATACAGCAGGAGATTGAGGCAGAAGAAGACGAACAGTGCAGGGTCCTTCAAGAAGATTATGCACGTCTCATCCGTTCTATAGGTACCAAAGAAGCGATTACAAGACGATTCTTTCTGATTTTTGAGTTTCAGTCTTATGATGGGAACCGTAAACCAAAAGAAAAAGAAGTGTACCAGTATATGCGGACAACAGTGCAGACTGCAAAAAAATATCTGGCGATATGTGGCAATGTAGTATTAGAACACGAAAACGAGTCCCGCTTTTGTGTAGAATTGTTTTATCAGTTGCTGAATAGAAGGACAAGTGTAACCGTTCCTTTTTCAGAACGGATAAAATTGGTTACCCAGTGGTATCAGGAGGAGAATGGAAAAGAGAGTCTTCCCCATATTCCGGTAACCGAATTATTTGCCCCAAAGACATTGAATTTTAAGCACAGGAACTGTGTGGTATTTGATGGGGTATATCATACCTATTTGTATATTCCTTCTGGAAAATACCGGATGCGAGTTCCGGCAGGCTGGATTTCTCTGATTATCAATGCGGGCGAAGGAATTGATGTTGATGTGTTTTTCTTTAAGCAGGATAAAGGAAAAAGTGTGGAGCGTATTGGACGAAGGATACGTCTGAATCGCTCAAGATTAAAAGAAACTTATGACACCAATAGCGATTTTGATGATCTGTCAGAGTCTATACGTGCCGGTTTTTACCTAAAAAAAGGGCTAAGTGGAAATGAAGAACTATATTACATATCTATGCTGATTACCATTACCGGTTATACAGAAAAGGAAGTGGAGTGGCGTGCGAGGGAAATGGCAAAACTGTTAAATTCACAGGATATCGGAACTGCAAAATGTACATTCTCTGAAGAAAAGGCATTTTTATCGTCCCTTCCACTTTTGAATCTGGACAAAAACTTATACCAGAAATCAAAACGAAATGTTCTGACTTCCGGTGTTGCAGCGTGTTATCCTTTTGTAAGTTATGAAATGTCAGATCGGGACGGGATATTAATGGGAGTGAATAAAGCCAACAATTCCCTTGTAATCGTTGATATTTTTAACAGTGAAATTTACAAAAATGCGAATATTGCGATTCTGGGAACCAGTGGTGCCGGAAAAACATTTTGCCTGCAGCTTATGGCTTTGAGAATGCGTAGGAAAAATATTCAGGTATTTATTATTGCACCGGAAAAAGGACATGAACTAGCAAGGGCATGTAAAAATATAGGTGGGGCATATTTGAAGATTGCCCCAGGTTCCCAATATGGAATCAATATCATGGAGATACGGCCAAGTGATCAAAGTGCAAGGGTAATTTTAGACGGACAGGCTTCAGAGCGTTCAGAACTTGCTATGAAGATTCAGAGCCTGCATATTTTCTTTACTATTTTAATTCCGGATATTACCCATGAAGAGCGTCAGCTCTTGGATGAGGCGTTTATCATTACATATCAGAAGAAAGGGATTACTCATGATAATGCAAGCTTGTGGAATCAGGAACAACCAGGGAAGTATAAAGAAATGCCAATTTTGGGAGATCTTTATCAGGTGCTTTTGGAAAAAGAAGAAACCAGACGTATGGCAAATATTTTAAACCGGCTGGTAAATGGTTCTTCTTCGAACTTTAATCATCAGACAAATATAGATTCTGATAACAAATATATGATACTGGATATTTCAGAAATGCAGAGCGACTTGGGACTTGCTACCTTTACGGCCTTGGATTTTGTATGGTCAAAAGCAAAAGAAGACCGTACAAAAGAAAAGGCTATTTTTATTGATGAATGTTGGGCACTTTTATCAACAAACGAATTGACGGCAAATTATATTCTTGAAATTTTTAAGACGATACGTGGGTATGGAGGCGCTGCGGTATGCGCCAGTCAGGATTTGGAAGACTTTTTCTCTTTAAAAGGCGGAAAGTATGGAAAAGGTGTCTTAAACAACACAAAGACAAAGATTATTCTGAATCTGGAGCATAAGGAGGCAGAAGTCGTAAAAAAGGAATTGGATTTGTCTGAAGCAGAGATGCTTGCTATTACCCGATTTGAGAGAGGAAATGCACTGATTTCCACTAATAATAACAACTTGTTAGTAGAATTTAAGGCAAGCCGGTTAGAAAAAGATTTGATTACAACAGACCGGAAAGACTTAAAGGAACTTAAGGAACGGTTGGAGAAGTACGGGGAAACAGCCTATGAGAAAGGGGGAATGTCCAAATGATTGTAGAGGTATCGTAACCATAAAATGCGTATAGATTACGCAATCAGAAATTCAGGTTGATAGAATACGTAATTTATACGTAATCCTAAAATGGAAAGGAGAAAAATTTTGGAACATGTAACAAATCAAAAACAGGTAGAACGTCAGATACTGGAACTTGTTAAAACTTATAATGTCTTATATAAAAGGCAGATTTATGCTTTTTTTGCAGTAGATGGAAAAGAGAAATTTGTAGGAAAAGCACTGCACACGTTATTGAAAGAACATTTGATTTATATAAACGAAGTCACAAAAACGGTATCCCAACATGAAGATGCCTATCAGTTGCGGGAAAAAGGCACATTAAAAGCATTCTGGGTTCTTCTTTCTTTGATGGAACAGAAAAAAATCGAACGACATTTCTTGGCAGAAAAGGAAGAGTATCCAATTCGTATTGTATTTGTGGGGAATGCGGAAATTTACGATATTCTTTATATATCGGAAGCTGAGATCCAACTGGTAAATCAGTTGTTTTCCAGACAGAAACTGGACGGGTGTGGACATGTTGTTATTGTGGAAAATCCGGAGGAAATCCCACAGATAGAAATCCCAAATGTGATAGGTTTTTGTACGGTGCAGGAAGAAGAAGGAGGGGTGGAATATTATAGGAGGGAATAGCGAAAAAGAAGGAATACAAAGACTAAAAGAACAATTGGACGAGGGACAGAAAACGGCAGGATATGTGGAATCCATGCTTGCAGAAGCACGCAATCTATTACAGGCGTATGCCAGGAAGTGCGTCAATATTCATTTTGAGAACTTGAATGATATGGTGCTGGAAGCCGCAAAGAGCTCTGAAATCCTGACAGAAAAGATGCGGAATCTCGTTCTCCAGATGACACTTGATAAGAGAAAATATGAGCAATACCAATCGGATCTGGTATTGATACATGGGATTGAGATTGCGTATGAAGAGAATATTCTAAGTATTTCCCTTCCAGCACTGATACCGCACCGGAAAACAGAGTATACAAATTACATTTATAAACCGTTGTATACAGCTTTTCAACACTGGTGTATCGAACGGGCAGAACAGAATAAAGAGATACCGGAATACAGAGCATGTACCGTCTGCTTTTCTCATATTTATGATTGTAAACGCCCGATATATAGGGTACGAGATCATGACAATATTGAAGAAAAGCATGTGTTAGATGTGATATCTAATTTCTTCCTGACATCGGATAGTGGATGCTATACAAATGTGTATCACGAAACACAGTTGGAAGATGTGGAACGCACAATGATTTATCTGTTGACACCGGAAAAATTTCCGTTGTGGCTTTACGAAAAACAGCAAAATTTGGTATCGAAAAATTGACAGAGAACACATACTGAAATTTCGATAAGATAATATGACGGGTTTTTCCGTAAATTAAAGCAAAAGGAAGTGGAAAAGGCAGGTGGGAAATACCCAGGTATGAGAAGGATAGGGTACAGAGATGGATAAATGGGAGACATTGGAAAGAAAGGAAAAAAAGGGCGATATACTCCTGAAAATGATTGCAATTTCAGGAGAGATGCCGGCGAATTTGCCGGAGAAAATTGTGGGTTCTAAATCCTATACAGCCAGTCTGATTACCGACTTAAAGAAAAAAGGATATCTTCTTTTACGGTATAGAGAAGGACTGCGTGGATATGTTCTGGGAAAGAAAGGGAAAAATTATCTTTTGCAGGATTATCGTCAAGAGGTTGGAAGTTATCTTATAGGGGCAAGCGAGACAAACCATGTGAAATCAGAACTGGAAAAGCGGTTACGCCTGCACCGCATGAGTCAGATATGGGGGTACTTTTTTATGCATGGGAACCTGATTTTTGCAACAGAGAAGCCTAAGATTTTTACACAGGATTGTTACGGGAAAACATCTTTGGGGACCTATTATGGGAGTCAGGAATTAAAGCAGGGGACGGATCAGGTTAAGGGTTCCAGAGCCTGTGGCCTCTACATGAAAAATGAGGAAGTTTTTGTGGTTTACAACAGTATGGGGAATCTGATGAAATGGTCAAAGAAAATGGAAACAGCTATGCGGTGTTGGGTAGAACGCAATTTGCTGAAGACAGGAATTACATGGCAAGGAAAAGCCATTTTGTTCGGAGACTCCATGAAATTATTGAGAAAGATACTCCTTAGCAGTGGTGGTGTGAAACAGGAGCTGTTCCAGACGGATGATGTGTATGAACAATATTATTTTGTGCCGCAAGACAAGGAGGGGGCTTATCTTCAAATAGAGCTACTTACAGATAAGGAGAGAAGTCATGCCTTTTCCACTTTTTTAGAGACCATACTAGACGAAGTGGAAAGAAACGAGTTCCCGATTTATGCGGGGCTGAAAAAGGGAATTCCTGTTTATTTTGTATATGAACTGGAACTGAGAAAACTTCAAATGGTCAAACAGGATATGGAAAGACGCGGAAGGGGTATGGCGGTATGCTTTGATTATCAACAGGAACTGCTAAAAGATTATTATGGAGAGGGGGTGGAGATAATGGTACTGGATTGTGAAAAGGTAAAGCAGTATCTGTTGGCTATGGAGGTGTAGGCAGGTATGGTTTCTATGGAAGCACTATAGGAGGTGACGGAGACCATGCAGGATCAATTTCGGACTGGAAGTGTGACTGTGGATAGAATGAGCCGCCTACATATTTCAGGAAATATCATACCGGTTACCTGGTATAAAACCATTCGAAAATCAACAGGAAAGCCCAACTTAAATGCAATCATCATTTTGGCGGATATTGTATATTGGTACCGTCCGACAGAAGTGCGTGATGAAATGACAGGAGAACTTGTAGGATTGAAAAAGAAATTCCATGCAGATCTTTTGCAGCGAAGTTATCAGCAGATTGCAGACCAGTTTGGGATTACGAAAAGAGATGCAACAAATGCGGTAGTAGAACTGGAAAAAATGAAAGTGATCAGACGTGTTTTTCGGACACTTCATGTAAATGGGCAGCAAGTGCCAAATGTATTGTTTCTAGATTTGAACGTGGACATATTGGAAGCCCTTACCTATCCGGATCACGAGCAGGGGTGTCACTTAAATGGGGGATACCCCTCCCTGAAAAAGGAGACAGGTATCACGGATACCGGGGGAATGGAGTCTCCATTTTGGGAGAGAGAGGTATCCTATATCGGTGAGACAAATACAGAGAATACAAACAGAAAATTCAGTACAGAGAGTTCCTCTTTGTTTCAAATCGAAAAGGAAGTCAGGGAACAGATTTCTTATGGGGCTTTAAAACATGATAATCCCTATAATATGCAGATAGATGAATTGGTAGGTATCCTGGTAGATGTGAAAACCTGTTCTGCAAAAACGATTCGGGTAAATCGGGAAGACAAGCCAGCTGAGATTGTAAAAGCACAATTTCAAAAAATCGGAATGGAGCATATACAGTTTGTTTTAAACTGTATGGAGAAAAACACAACAAAAGTTACGAATATGCGGGCTATGTTGATCACTGCTCTCTATAATTCTGTAAATACGATTTCCAGTTACTATAGCAGTCTCTATAACTACCACAGATCATACGGTGTATTAGAAAAAGGAGAGGAGGAATAGAACGAAAGAGAAAAAAGAACAGAGAGACAGATGCAAGAAAATCGGTTTTGGTGTTCTGCTTGCCACATTAACTGTCTATTTTGGAGGTTTTTTAGAAAGGTTGTCTCATTCAGTTGTAGTACTAAACCCGTTTGTATGCATTTGGAGAGGCTTTACAACAGCAACAGGACTTCAAAGTTCCGTAGTAGCATTTTTATGTATGCTGCTTTTGGGTATGCTCATTATCTGGAGAGGAAAGGAAAAGGATATTTCAGAAACAGATGAACGGAACTTTGATTATTCGGTAAAGGGAACCTATGGTACAGCCGGATATATGAAGCCGGAGGAACAAAAAGAAATTTTAAACGCAGACCAGAACTTACAAGACGTTCTGGGGATTATTTTTGGAAAGGATTTAGAAAATGGAGAATACGTAAGCCTTCCGCTAGATTCCAGACTGAATAGGAATCTAGCAGTTTGTGGCAGCCAGGGAAGTATGAAATCAAGAGCATTTGCAAGAAATATGGCATTGCAGTGCGTGCGTCGTGGAGAGTCCATGTATCTTACCGATCCAAAATCAGAGTTGTATGAAGATTTAGCAGGATATTTGCGGGAAGAGGGCTATATTGTAAAACAGTTAAATCTGATAGACCTTGTAAACAGTGATGCCTGGGACTGTCTTGCGGAAATTGATGATGGAAGCCTGATAGATGTGTTTGTTGACGTCGTGATCCGGAACACAACTGATAAATTTGACCATTTTTATGATAACGTAGAAATGGATTTGCTGAAAGCGCTGTGCCTGTATGTATATGAAGAATATCCAGTGGGGAAAAAAACATTTCCAGAAGCATATAAACTGCTGCTGAATAAATCGGTAGAAATGCTAGATGCTATTTTTGAACGTCTGCCGACAACACACCCGGCAAGAGGACCATATCAGCTTTTTTCAAAGGCAGAAAAGGTAAAAGGAAATGCGGTATTGGGACTTGGAACCCGTTTGCAGATTATGCAGAATAAACTGGTACAGCAGATAACCAGTCATGGGGATTTTGACCTGACACTTCCGGGAAAACAAAAGTGTGCTTATTTTTGCATTACATCAGATCAGGATTCTACATATGATGTTTTGGCAACACTGTTTACCTCATTTCTTAGCATCAAATTGGTGAGACTGGCAGATCGAATGGAAGATCGGAAACTTCCGGTTCCCATGTGCTTTATCTTAGATGAATTTCCGAACATCGGAGTGATTCCGGATTTTAAAAAGAAATTGGCAACCGCACGAAGCAGGGGAATCGGCATGAGTATTATCTTTCAGAATATCCCACAGATGATGAACCGATATCCGGAAGGACAATGGGAAGAAATACTTGGCGGTTGTGATATGTCTTTATTTTTAGGGTGCAATGATATGACAACTGCTACTTATTACAGTTCCCGTTCTGGAGAGATTACGGTTTCCGTTGCATCTATGCGGAAAAGCTATTATACTATACGCATGACAGATTATGTGCCGGAATACGCAGAGACTTCTTCCGTAGGAAAAAGAATGCTGCTGCTTCCTGATGAAGTATTACGTTTTCCCATTGATCAGATGCTTTTGATTATCCGTGGACAGAAAGTGCTAAAACTTCGGAAAATGGATTATACGGAACATCCAGATGCAAAACATCTGAAGTTGGAAAAAACAAATGAACATATTCCGAAATGGTATCGGGAAATGGAAGCAGAAAAAAATCAGTTTCAGATATTGGAGCAGGAGAGGGAAGCGGTTGAGCGTTTTGAAAGAAAACAGGCAGAAGAAAGCAGGGAAGAACAGGAATCGGAACCTCTGACATTACAAGGGGAACCGCCGAAAAAGTCTGTAAGGAAAAATGAAAAGCAGACAACTGTATACAAAGTAGAAGATTTGTTTCAGAAAAGTACAGATGGAGGTGGAGATTAAGGCTGTATGAATATGGAGAAAAATGCACTGGTAAAATATACTTTTTTAAAATTGCTCTTAAGAGAATTTGGGATCTACATCAGGGAAACAGAAGTAGAAAAGGCTGACTTGGCAAAACAGTGTGTGGAGATTTATGATACACCGGAAGAATTCTATGAAAAGACAAACTGGGATAAAGACAATCCAGAGCAGAGCAGTTTCCAGTATTTGGAGGAGAATCAAATCTGCCGGAGAATCCAGGGAAAAATCTGGTATTTTTCCCGTATCCGGTGGGAAGAAGGTTTAAAAAAGTTGGAAAATTGAAAAGCGATTGCAAAAATAAGAAATTGCGATAACATTGCAACACAATCGGAATTGACAGGCAAAACGGAATGTTTTATGATGATAGTGTAAATAATCAGGCACAGAAAGCAGCCAGAGGGCTGTTTTTTTGTGCCTTTTTTGATGAAGAAAAGGAGGCTGTATATGGCAGAAACGAAAACAACAATCACAGAAGAAGTAAAAAATGAAATTCCAAGAGCAGTAACACAAAATTCAATCCTGACGATTGAAGTCGATGCTTCGATTGAAAGTACACAGGAAAAAGAAGAGGCAAAATGGCATCAGTTGTTAAATGCCCAGCGAACCCGGAAAATCCTGACTGGTCCGTTAAGTGGTATTGAGAAACTGGAAAGCGGCTGGACAGTAGCAGTCACTTATTTTAATGGTTACCGGATTTTAATCCCTATGTCTGAAATGATGATTAACTTAAAAGGAGACGGAAGGGAAAATGCGGATACATTGAACCGCCAGGTAAGGATTGCTAATAATATGCTTGGGGCAGATATTGATTTTATTATCAAAGATTTAGATGAGGCTTCCAGAAGCGTAGTGGCATCCCGAAAAGATGCGATGCTGCGGAAACGACAGATTTTCTATTTTACAGAAAATGAAGAGGAGCAGCCAATGGTTTATCCTGGAAGGATTGTGGAGGCCAGAGTCATTGCTGTAGCACCAAAGGCAGTCCGTCTGGAAGTGTTTGGTGTAGAGTGCTCTGTGCGTGCAAGAGACATGGCATGGGAATGGATGCCAGATGCAACAGAAAAATTTCAGGTGGGAGATTTAGTGCTGGTCTGCGTTAACAAAATAGAAATGCCGGATGCGGAGAGTATGACAGTAGCCGTAGATGCGAAGGGAGCAACGGAAAATACCAATAAGGACAACTTAAAGAAATGCCACCGCCAGGGAAAATATTCCGGTATCGTGGTTGATGTTTATAAGGGAACGTACTTTATCCGTTTAGATCTTGGAGTAAATGCTATTGCCCATGAGTGCAACATGGCTTCCCTTCCAGGAAAACGAGATAAAATTGGCTTTGTTGTAACACGAATCAATGAAACTTCTGAGGTGGCAGAGGGAATCATTACAAGGCTGATTAAAAAATATTCTTAAAAATAAAAAAAATTTGGAAAACCTATTGAACCGTGAAAGCCAAATTTTTTATAATGCATGATATAGACTAAAGCAGAAAGGGGAAATTCGATGAAGAAAAAGAAAAATAGAAAGCAACTTCCAGAGGTAATCTGCCCATATTGTGGGAAAAAGGCAGTTTTAAGACCAGCTTCCTATCTATATGGAGAAAAGAGAATTTTCACCCCGGAAACAATGTTTTATGTGTGTAGTGGTTATCCGGACTGCAATGCTTATGTTTCAGCGAACCAGAAAAACCACAGACCGCTTGGAATTATGGCGGATGGGGAACTTCGAAACCTTCGGATACAGACACATCGTGCATTAAGAGAAATTTGGACACAGGGATATATGACAAAAAACAGTACATATCATTGGCTGAGTGGAAAACTGGCACTTCCGGAAAAGGAGACACATGTTGCCATGTTTAGTACTTATCGTTGTAGGGAAACCATACGCTTAGCCAATGAATTGTTAGAAGAGAGAAAAGAGATGGAAAAAAAGAAACAAAAAGGAAAGCCGAAAGGAGAAACAAAATCGCATGATAATGAAAGCCACGGAACACGATATGTATCGGCTTCTGGATTATAAAGAGAAATGTCTGATAAGGGCGGGAAGCTGTTTTGGAATTTCCGGACTTCTGGGATTTTTCCTGCTTTTTAACCATTGCTTTTGGGAGAGTATCTGTGTATTCCTGATTTTAGCAAGTTGGGGATTCTATTTGGTAAAAGAAGCATTGAAAGCAAATGGAAGGATTATGCAGACGAAAGGCTGTTATATGAAATTAGAAGAGGATTGTCTGGTAATTCGTCAGCCATACAAAAATGAGCATTATGAAGTCTGCCGGATTTTTTACAGAGAAATGGAAAAAATCGTAGAGGGAAGCCGCAGGGGGATCCCGGAATTTTATATTGTAATCCGTAAAATGAAAGAGACAGAACAGACGAGTTTTATCCTGCTTGATAAGAAGGAAAGGGAAACACTTGTTTTTCAGGTGCGCTCTTTTGGGTATGACAAAGAAGCGTTCCGGAAATTCTATCTAAAGCTGCGGTGGCTGGTTCCTGGAAAAGTACGGATTATTGGAACAAAAAAACAGACTGTATGGAAACAGAAAGCAAAGAAACATTGGGTCGGGCCGGCATTTGCCGGCTTTCTTTTTTATCTTATACCAAAAGCAGTTCTGTGTCTGCTTTTGTAGTTCCAAAGGTAAGAAAGAGAAATGGAGATGGACATGAAAAAAAGGTGGAGGAAGCAGTGGGAAAGCATGACACAATATATGATCAAAAATTTAGATGGAACAGAAGAAATCCCATTTTTATTTAAAGATAAAATGCTGAAAGCAGGGCTTTTGTCTTTTTTTATTGCTGTAATCGGTACATATATGGGGGTGCAATTTGAGGAAGCGAGTTTTTTGATACTTACCTGGATATTGGCAGTGTTTTCGTTTTATCAGATTTTCAAGTTTCTGAAGATTGGGAAAACAGGAGAATATGAGATTATGGAAGCACAGGTTCTTGCAGTCAAGGGAAAACATTATCCGGGCAGAATGTATCAGATAGTTGTACAGGATAAAGACGGAAGCCGGATCCGCATTCGGATACAAAAAGAAAAAAACCTCATGGTTGGAAAAACATACCGGTTCTATTTTGGAAAAGTGGAACGGGTGGAGGGAAAAGCTGCAAAAATAGGGGAACTTATGTATGAGGTTTTTTACGGGGCAGAAGAAATCCCACAGGAAGAACGGTGAAAAAAGTGTGGTTCGAACCCACACTCTTCCTTTCGTGCCGACATGCACGAAATAATAATAAATAGGAGAGATGACTATGGCAGGAAAAGAAATGAAAGGAACTGTAAAATGGTTTAGTGCAAAGAGAGGATATGGCTTTCTTGTGGATGCAGATGGCATTGATTACTTTGTACATTACAGTGAGATCCAGTCGGAAGGATTTAAAACCTTGAGGAACAATATGGAAGTATCCTTTATGGTTGAAGAAGATGAAAAGGGACGAAGCATTGCAAAGTGTGTTGTTCCAATCTCAGAAGAAACATCGGAAGAAGAATAAACGACTGGAAGGGGGCAGATAAAAATGCTTCTGTCCCCGGTTAAAAAAATTCTGGTAAATATGTGTGGAATTGTGAAAAAACCGTATTTGCTACTAAATACATGGATAGAAAGATTGACATGTACTATATATTGTGTTAATCTTTAAGTGACTTTATTTTATATGGAAACAGCATATTGCTTTCCATAAGTCAAATTTAGTTCCGGCTATGTTTCCGGAAGAGAACTTTTAACAACCGTTTTAAACGCATAGATAGACAGACACAAAAAGACAATGGCTCTTTTTTGTGTCTTTTTTTGTGCGTGAAAGGAGGAAAACATGCAAAAAAACGGAAAGGAAGGAGAAAAGAATGTGCCAAAGGAAATATGTACAGAAGCTAAGCGAACAGCGAAAAACCAGAAAACTGTTTGAAACGCTCACTTTTTTAGAAAAGCAGATGGAAGATGAGTCTGCCGTTCGGGATGCTGACACGGTACTTGCAGATATTTTAGAGGGTGCCGATTTTGAAATTACCGGAATTGTAACTGACCTTTTAAAAACTTATCAGGGCAGTAAAGACCGTGAGTCAGTGGAAACCTGTTTCGAAGTATTAACAGGGGTAACGATACAAGCGTATCTAAAAAAGTGTATCATCACGATTCTCAGTCAGAAAAAAGGAGAGGTTTCAAATCGAAAAAAGTGCATGCTCTATCAGGGATTGCATTTTTTACCTGTGGGGAAAAGGGTGGAGCAAAAAGGAGAAATTTATCTTTTCCCTAGGAAGATTTCGAACCATGAGAAAGAAATAGACCAATTGCAAGAAGTCAAGGAACAAACAGGCCTTGATATATTTCTTTGTCTGGAAGATTACCGGCTGTACTTCCTACAGGAAAGGAAAGTTTTTGTATATCTGCCAAATGGAAGGAGGCGAACCTATGCAGACAAGTATTCTATGGGAAGGGAGTCTGCCAAGTAAGGAAGAGATGGAGAAAATGAAACAGGAAGGTTATCTGTTTCGTGCTGTAGAAGGTGGATGGAAGATTTGTTTAAAGCTGCATAATACACCTACGGGAACATGGTATGCAGATAACTTCTCAAAATCATTTTTAAAAGAAGTGGAATTGCATCAATATCTGGAAGAGGTTGAAAAACGGGCAACATGGTTTGAGGTTCCAAGTAAAGAATTACGAGTATACGAAGCAGGACAGATACTGGAAAAGCCTGAGAGTAAAGAAGAGCGTATCTGTATGGAAGTATTACGAGATACAAAGAACCATTCCCGTCTTTTATTGAAAACCAATCAGACAGAAGCATACCAACTGGGGAGTTCTGCAATCCCAACTTTAGAAAGCAGGGCCAGAATCAGCGGTGCGGCATTGTCCAGTGTAGAGCCTGCGGTACTTGCGGAAATCCTGAATCAGTGTTTGAAAGTCGCAAAAGGGAAAGCATTGCTCCGTGTTTCAGAAGGAAAGGTTCGGGCAGTGCATTCAGCAGAAAAAAACGGGTATCAGGTATATCCCTTACCGGAGGTTTTTATGCTTGCCAGTGTTTACATACGTGGAGAGTATAAAAAGAGTACCTTTTTAGAAGGGTATGCGGACCAGACTATGGTATCGGCAATCTGGCAGATTGAAGATCATCGGCTGGAAGAAGTGTATGGGGAAATCATGGAAAAGTATGGAAAGCAGGTAAAAGAGAAACTTACAGCTACCATACGCATCACATCTTCCGATGTGGCAGCATCAGGTGCCAATATTTTTTACAGCCTGATGGAGGGACAACGAAAGATTGCATTAGGAACGGATATGCGGATGCGGCACAATAATTCTGTGGAATTTCAACAGTTTACGGAAAATCTGCTTTCAACTTTTGAATGCTATAAAAATGCATTGAAAGGGACGGTGGAAAAACTGTGTGCTATTTCCATTGAGTATCCAGTCAATACCATGATTGGAATTATGACAAAACAAGGGTTTGGGAAAAAGAATGTTGCAGAGATCGTAGACCGCTTTAAAGCAACCTTTGGTGATGCACCCTGCACCGCATACGAAGTGTATTGTGGGATTGGGGAAATTCTTTTCCTGGCACAGAGCAAGGGAATATCCGGCAGAACTATGGTGGAGCTGGAAGAAAAAGTTGCCAAATGCACGAGTATGAAGTGGAGAGAATATGACATTCCCGGGGATCTTGTTTATTAGGGGAAGATCAGAAAAATTAAATTTGGGTTACCGTATATATAGGAGAGAAAAGAATATGGATTATAAAAAAGGAAAGAAAGAACTGGGAATTTATTACGCAAATATGCTGGTTTCCATTGCAGAAGAGATCTCTGCAAAGAACACAGGAAAAGGAAAGACGGGAATACAAGGAATCTTTTCCGCTTTACAAAAGCGTGGGACAGTCCGCAGAAATATGACATATCTGGTCACACACTGGGTTTACAGATTGTCACTGTTTACACCATGGGAAGAGGAAGAACTTTGGGCAGTAGATATGGCAAGAGAAGCGTTCTCCTGTCCTGTGATACTTCCAACATGCAGCAGAAAGAATATTTTCAGAATCCGGAAGATAGAAGGAGAACCAGAAAAACGGCTGGAAGCAATTTTAAGACAGCTAACAGATTCCGACAAAGATCAGTTTATGAAAGCATTTTGGCTGGAACTTGTAACTATGAAGAAAGAGAAACAGCAGGTACTTACAGAATTTTTATTGGAATGGCTGTGGGTAGCATGTGGGAAAGAACAGGCAATGGAAAGAATACGGTATTGGGCATCTTCATACTGTCTTCCATTTGCATAAAAATGAAAAGAAAAGGAGAAAAAGAATATGAGAAATGTACCAGAATGGACGAAAGGAAATGCATTTGCAAAACGTTTTTTTAAGTGGCTTAGGAGAAAGAACAAGCCAGCCCTTTTGACATGGGAGAATGTGTTTACCAAGACTTTCAACAGAGAATTTACCTTTGTGTATATGGGAACAAACCTTGAAAACAGAGCCAGTCATTTATATCAGGGGATGGAATTTGTCGGGATTTTCAACCAAAAGACGTTTGAATTTACAGATGTATCCTACGCCTTGCGTGCTTTGTTAAATATTCCGGAAGGAAAAAATTTCCGGTTCCAGCGTGGATGTATGCGCTGCCTGGAACAGAAGGTTCAGGAATATGCCCAAAAGAAACTGGAGAAAGGAAAAAAGGATATTGTGATCACCGCAGTTGAAAGAGCAGCAGTCGCATGGAAATATCGGGAATTGATTGAAAAGACAGCAGGAGATGTGATTTTTGAAAAAAATTCTGTAACAGACCGATTACTCCCACAACAGGACTTTGCTTTCGATGGAGAAACGTATGTATTTGACAATTGGCTGTACTTTTGCTATTTAAGAAACCGAAAAGCTGTCATCCGCAGGTTTGGAAGATACTGGGCAAAAGAACTGCAGAACAGGGAAGTCATGCGTCAGATTTTTGAAACAGAAGTAAACAACAAAGCAAAGTTTTTGATGAAGAAACAACCGGAGAGGATTGAAAAAATCAGAGCCCTTAGAAAATCGTTGGAGCAGGTGCATCATACCGTAATTGTAGTTGTAAGAGGGAGACAAGGTGTTTTTGAATATTTCCACATCGATGCAGAGGTATTAAAAAACACAACCGGAAAGTACCCACTCAGTCAGGTATCTGGACAAGAAAAGAAACGTCTGAAAGAAAAGTACGGGGCAAATAAGGTATGGGACGTAGAGGAAATCTATCAGGTAGGAGCAAGGGATATCTGGTATTACAATGTCATGGCAGAACAGAAACAGGCTGCTTAATTGAAAGAACAGGAGGACATAGGATGGAAAACAAAGAAACAATGAATTTACAGCAAAAACTAATTGCAATTTCAAACGAAATGCCAAAGCTGTTAAAGAAGCATTATTCAGACGAAGTGGATTATGATTTTGTAAAGATTGATGATATCTTTGAACTTCTAAATCCGGCGTTTACGAAGCACCATATCTGTTTGCAGGAATTAGAAGAGACAGATGCCGCTTACAGTAAAGTAGATGGCAGCTGGATTTATACAGCAAAACTTACATTTTTTATTGTCAATGCGGACTGTTTGGAGGAAAAAGAGCGAGTAAGTATTCAGCTGGTGGGAGACCATCTGGACTCTCCTGCAAAGGCGAAAGGAGCAGCATGGACGTATGGGTTTAAATACTTCTTCCTGTATAAATTCCGTATGAAACAGGAAACGGAAGATCCGGATATGAAGGGGACACCAAATGGACCTGATAAATCAAAGGAAAGGGTGGAATATAAAAAATCCGAAGTGCCGGTAAAGCCACAGAAACCGGAAAAAAAGGCTTCTGATGTAATTGCAGACAGTCCTTTAGCGCAACCGCCGCAGGAAGATAAGAAAAGAAACAAAGATACTATAATACAGGCAGATTTTTTCCCAGATCCTGCAGCTTTTTTAGAAGAAAGTGAAGAGGCAGAAACAGCGGAAGATATGAAAGTGCAAGAAACAAAGAGGTTGGAAAAACAATCTTCAGAAGCAGCAGAAGTAGTGCATCATCAGGAAACAGCAGAACAGGAAGTACTGTTAGAGGAAACTCAGCCAGATTCATTGACAAACGAGGGAAAAGACATTTTAGATTCTTCTTCCATAGAAGATTTAAAAGACGAAAAACCGGAGAGGGAACCAAACGAAAACAATCTGGAAGAAAAATCAAAAGAGGGGAAGAAAGGGCCGAAGGAGTCGGGCTTGCAATCTCATAAGAAAAAGGAAGAGGACGGTTTTGGACAGATGAACCTTTTGGATTTTTCAGCACAACAGACAAAGGAAGCAGAAGTTCAAGAGACAGAAAGCAGTGAAACAAAAGCAGCAGATACAGCTCAGGAGATTGCGGAAGAAAAGGAAATGAAAGAGAAATCTTCCGTTTCTGCTCCATCAGAAGATTTTGAAGAGGCGAAAGAAGAAGTTCCCTTTGAAGAAATAGATGAAGAAGACTTTTTCTTGCAGTTACAAAGAGATATGGAAAGTGAAGCGGAGAAGAAACCTCTGACAGTAGAAGCGGCAAAAAAGGTAATCTGTCCGTATGCGTTGTTTGAAGGAAAGTCATTTGGTGAAATGCTTGGGACAGAAGCGGGATATCGGCAGTTACAATGGTTTGCAAACGAATACAGAGGTTCTGATTTTAAAATGAAAGAAGCAGCTCAGCTTTTACTGGAAGATTGTGAACAGAAAGCTGCTTAAAAGATTAACTATTAGGAAGAGGTGTGCTGGCCATGCCTTTTCCGACTTTTGTAAGGGGATATTTCCAGAAAGGTAAAAAGGATATGAAAAAAAGAAAGCGTACAGATTCTTATCCAGTTGCCCCATTCACTATTTTTGATGTCGCAAACATGCTGGATATGGAATTTTTGGAAAACTGCAAAAATGGATATCAGGTAAAGGATGTCCAGAATGCAGCCAATGTTGTCTGTCCATTTTGTGGAGATGCAAGAGGGAAGGCAAGCATCTGTGTCTGTGCAGAAGGGAAAATCATTAATGTTTTCCATTGCTTTGATTGTGGAACTGGTCATAATATGCTGACACTTTATGCAGAACTTTGTCATCTGACGGGAAAGGACCGGTATAAAAAGGCATATCGGGAAATTTATAGAAGAAAGCAGGAGGAACCCGGCAGAAAGAAAAAGACAAGGGAAGCAATGCAGGAAGAAAGCCAGGGGATAAAAAAACAGGCAAGGAAACAGAAGGAACGCATGGCAGAACCTGTGGATGCAGAACAACGGCATCATGTTTATAAAAAAATGCTCTCTTATCTGAAACTGAAGGAATATCACCGCAAAGATTTGGAAAGAAGAGGTGTGAATGCAGAGATTATCCGGCGTATGGAAGAAAAAGGATATAAAAGTACCAGTAAGGAGGAATCTCAACAGATTGCCAGGAGACTGATAAAGCAGGGATTACGCTTGGAAGGCGTTCCCGGATTTTATATCAATCGGGAAGGAGACTGGGATCTGAATTTCTATGAAGGAAACAGCGGGTATCTTTGTCCTGTTTATACAGTAGACGGATATCTGGCAGGATTCCAGATACGATTGGACAACCCAAAGGGAAAAAATAAATATGTATGGCTTTCCAGTGCAAATCAAAAGAAAGGGTGTGGGATCAGCAGTATTGTAGGGATATCGGGAAAAGCAGAAGGAAATGAGATTTATGTGACCGAAGGAATTTTAAAAGCAGAGATTGCCCATCAGGTATCAGGAAAAACGTTCCTTGGGAATCCGGGAATTGGAAATTGGAGAGATTTGTATGAGGTTTTACAAGCATTAAAAAAGCGTGGTCTCTCCCATGTGGAAGAAGTCTATGACATGGATAAGCAGTTACGGCTTATATGTGACAAAAAGTATAGTGAAATCTGTGAGGAATGTGAAGAGAGAAAGAAAGAGGGCGATCCTTACTTTGAATGCCCGAAAAAAAGAGTAAAACGGGATACCATACGAAAAGGCTGTAATCATACATACCGTATCTGTGAGGAGCTTTCCTTATCCTGTAATCGGAACCAGTGGGATTTAGATCAGGACGGACTGTGGGCAGAACATGAAAAAGGGATTGATGACTGGCTGACAAAGGAAATCAGGAAAAACACAAGATAATTCATTTTTAAAATGTGCAAAAGAGGAATTGCGAAAGCAGTTCCTTTTTTGCATGGTTTAAAGTGCCATGGGAAAGGAGAACAATGTATGATTCGGGACAGACCTTAAGAAGAAATGGGAAACAGGGCAGTTTCCGGTGTGCAGCATATTCCCGAAAATGGAACTGCCCGTCTAAAAAACAATAAAGTGAAAGGAGAGAGCGTTTATTGAAAACAACATGGAAAAAACGATGTACAGCAGGATTTTTAGCTGTTTTATTAGGGTGTTCCTCTCTGCTTGCAGGTGGGAGCAGTGCTTTTGCAGCACCATTAGAACAGACAGATGTAAAAGAAGAAACACAGGCAGAAGACATTACGATTGAGCAGGGAGAAACTTTTGATCCGGCATTCGATTTCATCGGTATTACTGTAAAAGACGGAGAAAAGGTTTCTCTTGTTTTGTCAGCAGATAAAGAAGGAAAGCTGTTTGATGCAGACAGACCTGGAAGGTATGACTGTATTTACCAGGTCCAAAAACCTTCCGGAGATACTTATGAGATTACACGGAAAATCATTGTGAAAGAAGCGGGAAAGGAAGGAGAGAGTCCGCAAAAAGAGAAGAAACAGAAGAAAGAGATAAAAAGTGGGGAGGAAGACGCAGAGCCTGATGGTGCCAACATTGATACCAGTGCATTAAAGGAAGAAGAGGGTGTCTTGTTTTCCGTTGTCCCCTCTTCTATGGAACAGGCAAGGGAAAAAGCTTCTTTGGTGCAAGGGGAGAGGATTGTATACCCAAGTGATTTAGGTTCTTACAGTACCTGCTATTTTTACGTCAACGAACGGATTGCATACTGTCTGGAATCAAATCTGCAGTCACCGCCTTCGTCTGATTACGTGGCAGAAATTTATGAGAGCAACTTAAACTTACAGAAAGTTTTGTATTATGGATATGGAGGGCCGGGTGATTTAACCGGAGAATATCTAAAGAATTATAGCAATGATATCAAATATGTCCTGACACATTTAGCAGCAAGTTACTGTTATGGCGGAGAGGAAGTGGCATTTGTGGGCTGCACGCAGGACGGACTGAAACGCTATGGTGTCATGGAATACATCAATTATCTTTGCGGGCAGGAAGCACCGCCAAGTGCTGCCATCAGCCTTTCTTCCACAAACGAAACCGCTTTTTTGGAAGGAGATGTGCAGAAAACAAAAAATATCACATTAAATGGAGACCATAGAAATTATATTACCCTTTCTTTACCGGAAGGTGTGACTTACCATGATACTGCCGGAAAGGAGCAGAAAGGCGGTTCCATTAAGATTTATGGTGGTACAACTTTTTACTTTACCGCAGAAAAAACCGTACATGGTACCTGGAATAGCGGAGATTTAGGCGGACAGGTAGGGGCTCAGTGGAAAACTCTAGTGGTTTCTACCGGTTCCGGCAATCAGGATGTTGGTTATGGGGATTTTTATGAGGAACCAAGTACTAAGGTTTCATTTTCGATTCAATGGATGGATATTTCCTGGATTGAGGTCATCAAAGAAGATGCAAAAAGCAGTGTAAAACTTGCAGGGGCTGTTTTTGGGATTTATCGGGATCAGGCATGTACAGATTTGATTCTGGAGATGCCGCCAACAGATGAAAAAGGGGCAACTAAAGCGGAGCTGACAAAGACGCAGGATACAGTGTACATCAAGGAAATCACTGCACCGAAAGGGTATAAACTGAATACAACTGCTTACAATGTCAATCTGGAAGTAGCAAAAACACAAACACTGACTGTAAAAAATGAGGAACAAAAAGGGAAGATTATCATCCGAAAGCAGGGGGAAAAGCTGACAGGAGTATCTGGAGAGGCTGGAAATCTGCAATTTACCTATACCAATGCTGCATTTGCAGGGGCAAAGTATAAAATTTATGCAGCAGAAGACATCTACAGCCAGGATAAACAGACAAAAATCTATCAGGCAGGAGATTTGGCAGGAGAACTGGAGACAAAAGAAGATGGAAGTTGTTCTTCGGATATGCTTCATCTCGGAACCTATAAGGTGGTAGAACAGCAGGCTCCGGATTCCCTGACAATAGGGAAGACAGAGGAAGAACGTACCCATATGGTAACCCTTTCTTATGCAGGGCAGACAGTAGAAGTGGTTGAGGAAGAAACACAATATGAAAATGCCAGACCAAAGGTATCTGTGGAAGTGCTGAAGAAATCAAGTAATGATGATGCAGCATTGAAAGGGGCAATTTTTGGATTGTATGCAGATGAAGATGTTACCGGTGCAGACGGTTCCGTGCTGGTTACAAAGGGAACTATGATACAGAAAGCGGAGTCAAATGAAAACGGGAAGGCTGCATTTACTGCGGATATCCCAATTGGCTTCCATTATGTAGTAAAGGAAATTCAGGCACCACCTCTTTATGTTCAGAGCAGTGATAGTTATGAGTTCTTTTATGAATATAAAAATGATACGACCTACACGTATACCTTTGCACATACCTTTAAAAATAAAGAGGTACGGGGAGCAGTCCATATCAAGAAAATAGACAAAGATACACAGGACTCTGTAAGCCAGGGAGATGGAGATTTAAACGGGGCTGTCTATGGATTGTATGCGGCAGAAGATATCCAACACCCAAATGGAAAGACAGGACTGCTTTATAAAAAGGATCAGTTGGTCGTGCAGGGAACGATCGAAAAAGGTGTTCTGAATTTCAAAGATTTGTATCTTGGAAAATACTATGTACAGGAAATTTCTGCACCTCCTTCCAATGCATATTTGCTGGATCAAACCAAATACCCGGTAGATCTTGCATATGAAGGGCAAGATGTGGAAATTGTGCAGAAAAATGTGACTGTTTTGGAAACCATAAAAAAACAGGCATTCCAGTTAATTAAAATCAGTGATGATGGCAGCCAGACGGAAACAGAATTGCTGGAGGGTGCCGGATTTAAAGTGTACTTGATCAGTGAACTTTCTAAAGTAAAGGATGGTACCTTAAAACCATCGAATGGAACCGAATATGCACCGCAGGATTTTATCGGATATGATTTCAGTAAAGAGGAAACTGCATCTTATTATGAAAATGGAGAAAAGATACAGACAGAAGAAATGTTTACCGACAAAAAAGGGTATCTGTGTTCACCGGAACTTCCATATGGAAAATATGTGTGTATTGAAAGTACCATTCCGGAAAATGTAGAAGGAATTCAGCCGTTTTTGGTGACTATCGATGAAGACAGCAGGGAACCGCAGACATGGCGTGTCTTTAATGACCGTCCGATGCAGTTTTATTTTAAGATCATCAAAAAGGATGCACAGACGGAACTTCCAATTTTAAAGAACAGTGCCCACTATAAAATTTATGATGTGGAGAAGAAGAAATACGTCACTATGAAAGTACGGTATCCGAAGCCAGAAACAATTGACGTTTTTGAAACAAATGAGGAAGGTTATCTGTTGACGCCGGAGCCGCTTAAAATGGGAACTTACCGGATTGAAGAAGTAAAAAGCCCGGAACTGTTTGTACAGACCGGATTTGAACAGGCATTAAAAAATGGAGAAGAAATCCTTCCGTTAAATGAGGTGACAAAGGAAGGAACTTATGAGAAAGCACCAAGGGAATCCATTACGATCAAAGTGGACAGCAATACTGCACATGAGGTGGAAGAGGAAACCGGAAAATATATTGTAGTGGTAGAAGTAAAGAACGATGAAGCGGTAGGAAGCCTGACGATCCAGAAAACAGGAGAAGTGCTTGTTGGTGCTGAAAAAGTAACAGAGCAGATACTGACAAAATTAAAGAATGGTCTGGCAAAGGCAGTAAACCAAGTGTCTAATCTGTTTACCGGAGAAGATGTTATGGAAACAGAAAAAGGATATGAGTTTGCGTATGAAGAACAGGGACTTGCAGGAGCAGAATTCTCTATTTATGCAAGGGAAACCATTTACTCACCAGATGGACAGGTAGACAGTGAGGGTAATCGGATCATACGTTTTGAAAAAGGCGCATTGGTTGGAACGATTGTAACAGATGGAAAAGGAAAAGGGACTTTAAATAATCTTCCGATTGGAAAATTTTATATTAAAGAAACAAAAACGGGAGATTCCTTTGTGCTAGATCCAGCCGAACAGGATTTTGAAATCACCTATAAAGGACAAGAAGTGGCAGTTGACTATGTAACAAAGGAAATCAAGAATCAACGGCAGAAAGTGGAAATTGAAGTGCTGAAAAAATCGGAAGCCACAAAAGAGCCACTGGAAGGGGTTTCATTTGGATTGTATGCAGGAGAAGATATTGTAAATGCAGCAGGAAAAGTTGTGGTGAAAAAAGATGAACTGGTAGCAGTTGAAAAAACAGATCAAAAAGGAAAATTGAAGTACTCGAATACCATTCCACACGGGAAATATTATCTGAAGGAACTGGAAGGTCTGCCAGGATATCTACCATATGAAGAGAAGATTGAAATTGATGCTTCTTATACGGATCCAGAATTGGAAGTGATTTCTATACAAAAAGAAGTGGAGAACCAGCCGACGAAAGTTGAAGTTACAAAAACAGACATTACTGGAGAAAAGGAAGTGGAAGGTGCCAGACTACAGATTCAAGATGAAGAAGGAACTGTAGTGGAAGAGTGGACTTCTACAAACGAATCGCATATCATTTATGCATTAAAACCGGGTAAGTACATACTTCACGAAGAACAGGCTCCAACAGAAAACGGATATGTGAAAGCAGAAGATGTGGAATTTACCGTAGAGGAAACCGGAGAAATCCAGAAAGTTTCCATGAAAGACGATCATACAAAGATTGAAATCACAAAAACGGATATCACCGGAGAACAGGAAATTGAAGGAGCCAAGTTACAGGTACTGGACGAAGAGGGAAATATCATAGAAGAATGGACCTCTACCAAAGAACCTTACCGGATCGAGTATCTACAGCCGGGAAAAACATATATCCTTCATGAAGAAGCTGCACCGGAAGGATTTTTGATTGCAGAAGATGTAGAATTTACTGTAGAGGAAACCGGAGAAGTACAGAAAGTTTCCATGAAAGATGAAGTACCAATGGGGCAGTTAATTATTAAGAAAACAGATGCAGAAGATCAGACACCACTTGCCAATGTGGAATTTGAATTGAAAAACAAAGAGACTGAGGAAGTGGTTGGAAAACTTACTACAGATAAAGATGGAGTTGCAACCAGTGAACTGCTGCCGATTGCCACATACGAAGACGGAAAAGCAGTAGGACCGATTACTTATGTATTATCGGAAACGAAACCGTTGGAAGGATATGAAGAGCATACGGAAACCTATGAAATCACATTTAGTTATGTGGACGCAAAAACAAAGGTTATTGAAGTGGTAAAAGAAATCCAGAATAAGAAACTTCCGCAGACACCGGAAAAACCAGAGGACGTAAAAACCGGGGATAATACCTTGCTCCTGCTGCCAATCGGTATTGCAGTAGTAGCGGCCTTTGGTATTGGTATTGTCCTTTGGCGGATCAGACGCACAAAGAGATAAAAAGCATTTGGAGATGATGGAACACTAGACCTGCGGGGTAGTGTAAAGAACATTTCTGGATGCTTTACCAGAAGATTTCGGGGCGGTACCGGACCCCGCAAGTGAAAGGAAAGGTGATGCTGAAGCGAAAGAAAAGAATTTAAAAGTTTTTATAAAAGTGTAAGCGGCAACGAAGCAGAAAAATGCAGGTATCCGACCAGATTGGATACTTATGGCTGTGGCTGTATGCATAATTGTTCCTACTGCTATGCACGCAGCCTTTTGGATTTCCGCGGACTTTGGAACGCAGAAAATCCAAGAGTGGCAGATATCCAGAAAATCCGGAGAAAATTGGAAAAGGTGCCACCGGGAACCATTTTAAGACTTGGAGGCATGACAGATTGCTTTCAGCCGATGGAAAGTCAGGAACAGATTACCTATCAAACCATAGAACAGTTAAATGAATATGGTATTGGGTATCTGATTGTGACAAAATCCCATCTGGCAGGAGAGGAACGATACCGGAAACTTTATGATCCGAAGCTGGCACATATCCAGATCACCATTACCTGTTTTGATGATAAAAAGGCTCTTGCCTATGAAAAGGCAAGTAGTCCGTCAAAGCGGTTAAGGGCATTGTTAAAATTACAGGAAGAGGGCTTTGATGTCACATTACGATTAAGCCCTCTGATTGAGGAGTATTTGGATTTTGATTACTTAAATAGGCTGCCGGTAGACAAAGTTTTGGTAGAATTTCTTCGGGTGAATGGATGGATTAAAAAGTGGTTTCCGGACTTGGATTACCAGAAATATGTTCTGCGTCAGAGTGGGTACTGGCATTTACCATTGGAAGAAAAAATCAGGATATTGGAAAAAATTCATCTTCCGTTGACGGTCTGTGAAGATGTCACAGAACATTATGAATATTGGAAACAGCATATCAATCCAAACCCACTGGATTGCTGTAATTTAAGAAAATAAGGGGCATAAGTGCAGGCGGTAGCATATCAGTTTTGGTATGCTGCCGCTTTTTTACGTTGGAGGTAAGCAGATGAAAAAAGAATACTTTTTACTTGGGATATTAAGCGTGATCTTGCTGGCAGCAGGAGTCTGGATTTATCAGATTATTAGTGAATATCAAAAAGCAGAACGGGAATATGAACAGTTACAAGAATATGTAAAAGTAGAGAAGAATACAAGGGATCCGGAAAATACGAAACCAAATGTTGCAGAAGATGATAAGGAAGGAGAAAAGCAGGAAGAAACTGTAACGGTCGATTTTGCAGCTTTACAGGAAATCAATCCAGATGTTGTAGCATGGATCAGAATTCCAGGGGTACTGGAATATCCAGTGGTAAGAGGGGGAGACAATTCCTATTATTTGAACCATACGGTGCAAAAAACTTACAATATTGCGGGCAGTATTTTTTTAGATTACCGGAATGAACGGGACTTTTCAGATAGTAAGAATATTATCTATGGCCATAATATGAAAGATGGAAGTATGTTTCATGTATTGAGAAATTATCAGGATATTGATTTTTTCCAGAAGCACACGGATATGGAGGTTTATTTACCGGATGGAAGAACTTTGAACTATCAGATTACAACTTGTGAACAGGTGTCGGCAGATAGTGAGATTTATCAGATAGAAAGAGGATATGTTGAGGATAATAAGGGAAATGAAATCATATTGTCTACCTGTAGTGCAAAAGCAAATGTCAGAATTATTATAAAAGCATATTTGAAAGAAAAAACATCATGAAGATACCAGAAACAAGATATTAAAAAAGCAGATTGGAAAAGGAGGATACTAGGTGTATTTAATTGAAATTGATACAAGAAAATTTGATTTTCAAGGAATATCACATGAAGAATATCTGGAGTTTTTTGGATATCGAGGCATTAAAAAAATAAGTAGTTGTATTTACGCAGTAACAAAAACAGGACTGACTTTACCAACAATTAGAATTATTTCGGATAATTATAAAGATTAAAACGATGAATCAAAATAGACAGGATGTGAGCAGAACCATTTTATCACTAAGTTTTTTTGATGATGTGCAGTTTTCTAGAAAAGTAAATGAATTCCTTCCTTTATTGTGAAAAAAATATCCATTCTGTCAAAAAAATATTGTGAGAAATGGAAGATTATGGTAAAATGGGCTAAATAAAAAATGCATTAAAAGCATTTGAAATGTAATTCCAAAGATAAGGAGGGGAATGATTTGTAATGAAATATAAAAAAGTCGTTGCAGTTCTGCTTGCTGTTGGATGTATCGGGCTTGTAGGAACTTTGGGATATTTCCTTGGACAAACAAATCAAAAAGGACCTGATGTAAAACAAGTAGTTGCCCCAGTTGCTGAAAGAGAAAACACGAAACAGGAGTCAAGAAAAATTGCGGTAGTCAATCTGGATGAGGGGACAACATCAGCAGAGGAAAAAATAAATTATGCAGATAAGATTGTTCAATTTCCCAGCTCTTCGTTTGAATATTCATCATTAGAGGAAGCAAGAACAGGATTAACAAACGGAAAATATGGTGCTTACATAATCATACCAGCCGGATTTTCACAAAATGTGGTCAGTCTTAATACAACACCACAAGCTGCTCAACTTGAATATGCTTTAAATAAAAATTTTTCAGGAGAGTCCCAGTATCATTTGTTATATGATGTGATGAGCTTTGGGAATTCTTTGAATGATAGTTTGAGTTATATGTATTTGAACAATATTCTTTCTGAGTTTCATAAGGCTCAAGATGGTGCGACTACGGTTATGAATAATGATTTAAAAGATAAAGATGCTATTGAGAGCATACAGTCGCATGATTTGGTACAATTAGTTGAAATTCCAGAGTTAAAAAGAGAAGAAAATACAACAGAGCCATTAAATGTAGAAGATTATGTAGAAAAAAATACTGCTTTAGCAACAGATCTTGACTCACAGTACAAAAAGTGTGTAGAAGAGGCACAATTACAACTGCAAGATATGCAGACGGAAGGAGGAAGCCTTTCAGAACAGCTTACGTCCTTAGCTGAATATACGGAACAGTTAGATGTGTTTAAAGATGAAGATGGAAATTCCGTAGTTGATTCTGCAAATAACAAACTGGACGAAGTTTTGAACAAAAAACCAGGAAATACAGTTGATACTATGCTTGAAGATTTGAAACGGCAGCCGGATATTATAGCAGGTGAATTAGGAAAATCGATAGAGACTTATAATCAGGGATTACCAAATCAGCTGACTGACCGCTTAGCTGAGTTTGCAAAGAAAATTGAAGCAGCAAATCCGGGATTGATTTTAGAGGAAAAAAGTGAAGGGGTTTTTGAATTACATTACGCTACTTCGGATTCACCAAAATTATCTATAACCCTTGCAGATGTTCCCGACTCCGAAGAAAATCAAAAGGCAGATACGACAAAACAGTTATGGAGTGCTATTACCAGTAAACTTGCAGCGGCAGCAAATGAGCAGGAAACTATTGAAATTATAGAGAAAGATCCTGATTTGGGTATAGAAATTCCGAAAGTATATACAACTGCAAAATCGGTGCAGACAGCACTTGCGGAATGTGAGCAAGATCCGAATATGATAGCTATGTGTAATAGTCTTGGGTATTCTTCTATAAGTGCTTTTGTGAGTGACGCAGGAAATGGAAGTTTGGCGCTTGACAAAACTCATGAAATTGTGTTTGATGGTGATTTGAATGCTTTTCAGCAGTACATTAATTCCGTGATTGAAAATGTACCGCGAGAGGTGACTGCATTGCAGGAATATAAAGATTATCGATATGATGAAGCAGGGAATATGATTATTGATCCAGGGACAAATCAACCTACTACAATTCAAGAGAGACTGGAGCATTATGGAAAGCAGGTGAAAGCCTTTGAAACAGAACTTGGGAATGAGCAGACAACAAATGGGCAGGAAATAAAAAATGTATTCCAGGATTTTTATGTAGATCCAATGCAGAAGAACCAAGAAAACTTCAATGGTATCCTGCAACAAAAATATGAGGCTGAATCAGTCTATATCCACGAGTTTAATGAAAAGCTGAAGTCATTTGCACCATCTGTACAAGATGAATATATTGCAGAAAATGTAAATGGAATAAAACAGAATAACGGACTGCTTCAGAAGAGTTTGATAGAAAATAATATGTCTTATGTGGATTATGCAAATAAAGTCTATACTACAACAGAAGAAAATATCAATACTCTTCAGAAAGGTATTCAGGATGCAAAAGACGCCTCAAATCAAGCGGTGGAAGACGGCTTGAGTGCAGCAAAAAATACCAAGACAACCACCAGTAAAGAAAATCAAAATATATTAGCTGACTTTTCAGCAAAGCTTCCATATACAAGATTGGGAAGTATGGAATATACACAGGCTTATCAATTTATCGCTAAGCCAGTAGCTTTAAATGATGTTTCAAAAGAAAAGGAAAAGATAGTGGGCGGAGAAGAAGTAAAAGAATCTTCGGCAAAAGCAGTTTCTGCGAATACAGAAAAGGAAAGTAATATAACATCGTATTTCATTTATATTGTTTTTGCAGTACTTTTAACAGCACTTATTATATTCTTGATTTTGAGATACTTTAGAAATAAAAAACCAGAGCAATAAGCTGTTTGGCAGCATTGCATATAAAAAAAGGAGAAGCATTCAAAGGAGGTACATTATGGCAGATGTAAACAACATTAAATTAAGCCCGGAACAGATGGAGGCAAAGGCAGCAGAATTTAATACCAGATGTGAGGAGTTCAACCAAGTGGTTTCTACGATGAGAAACATGGTAACATCCTTATGTGATGAATGGGCCGGTCACAGCAGCCAGGCATTTTATGACCAGTTCCAATCTTTAGAACCAAGTTTTACAGCTACATCAGATCTTATCACATCAATTGCACAGCAGTTACGTGATGTATCCGCAGCAATGCAGAGCATCGACCAGGAAATCGCAGGGAAAATTGGAGCGATGTAGTAGCAGAGAGCCGTCGGGATTTTCCCGACGGCTTTTTGAAAATATGAGGAACGTATGTATGGGAAAAATGGATGACACAGGAAAAGCACTTGAAAAAAATATTAATAGCAACATTGAGTTCGATACCTCTGTATTACAGGAAAAGAATGAAACCTATTCTTCCTTAACGGATACTTATGGAATAGATTTGTTTACAGATCAATATGAAGAGAAAATTGAAAAGGTGCATTTAAAAGAATATGATGCCTATCAGAAAATAGAAAAAAAGTTGTTTGAAACAGATTTAGAAAGTGGAAAAGATGAATACGAAAGAATACAGGATCAACTGTTTTTATATACAGGTTCAGAAGTAAAGAAAGAAGAAATTGAGAAAGAAGATAATGCGTTGGGCGTAAATATTGCCATAACAGGTATTATGCTCATACTTTTCTTTTTTATTTTCTTCCTGATTTTTGACAAAAGAAGGAAAAGGAGACGTGAAGATGCAATTAACAATTACACTTACGAGTACTAAATATCAAATCAACAAAGATATTATGGTCAATTCTGAACAAAAGATTTGTGAAACCTTACAGATTTTAAAGGAAGCAGGTCAAATAAATATAGCTGTTGGTGATGAAGATAAATTAAGATCTATGCGTACAGCAATGTTTGTGTCGAAAGAATTTACTTATGAAGAAGCTGGGATATTCTATGGTGATATATTGCAAATATTATAAAATAAGAAATGGAAAGGGGTAATGAGATATGAATAACATACAAAGCAATACGCAGGTTGCTTCAAGCAGTTCAGATACAATTTCAGCAAATGCAAATAGTTTACAGGAGAAAGAAATATCAAAAGATACAGAGTCAAATATTACTGCCAAAGGAAATTCTATTACGGCATATGAAACAAGCCAGACTCAAAAATCAGCTTATAGATATGCGTTAGAGCAAGATGCACAACATATAAAAACTTTAGGTAAGACATTTGAGCAAGTGGATCAGAGTATTGCTAATATATTAACTGCTGGTTTATTAGGTGATTAATATGGAAGATAATGAAAAAAGACAGTTACAGGATAAAATTGACGACTATAAAAAAGCGATAAGAACATTAGAAGAAAGTAAAGATGAAATCAATTATCAGGATAAAATAATAGAAAATATTTTTTCAGATATGTTTCTTCAATTTAAGCATGATACAGAATTTTGCAAGAGTATCTCTAAGCTTCAACAATCGGTATGGGAGGCAAAGACATTTAAAGATTCAAAATTTTCAGAAATAGAAAGTGATTTGAAAAGTAATCTGAAAAAACTAGAGAAAGAGCAGGAAAACGAGGAGTGGTAAAAGTATGGGATTAAAACTTTATCCAGGTTCTATAAAAGGACAGGCAGATAGTATTATTCAAAATCTGGAATTTGATAACAAAGATTTATTATCTGCATTGCAAACAATTTCACAATTTGTACAGAATACAGAACTTAAAGGAGCAGCCTGGGATAGCATGAAATACCAGTTAGGAAATCACGAAGCTGTTATTCAAGGCCTTATTTGTGCGAATGAGTCTGTAATTCAAGAACATGAAAATCTGAAAAGTACAGTTGGAGATGAAAATCTTGATGAGGAAGAATTAATAGCAAAAAGAGACGCTCTTATATCCACGAATACATTTTTAGAAAAAAATATTAGTTTAATGCAAAGCAATATGCAAAACGATGTAATGAAGATAAAGTATGGTTTTTGGTATCAAGAAATGATTTTTCAATATCAAATTTCTATTAATCAAAATCAAACGCTTATTGAAGAGTTGAATGAAAAAATACAGAAATTATATGATATAGAAAATACTACGACCTCATTGTTTTCAGAAAGCATTACTTTATATGATACTGTGAATGAAGGAATTGTGGCTATACAGAAGAGTTGGAATGAAACTGGTTTTTCTGTTTCATTAGACACTCCAGATTGGAAAAAAACTGTTCAATTACGATGGAATGATAGAACAGAAAAACTAGAAAAGGAAATGGAAGAATATGTTAAAAAATTAAAAAAGAAAGTTCCAAATATAACTGTAAAAGAATGGTCAGAATTATATGAATTGTATCAAAAAAATCCAAACGCTGAAATACCAGTTGATTTATTAAAAGAAATGCTGAAAAATATTGGGCAAATACCAAATGAAATTAAGGATAATATGCAAATGGATATAATATCAAAAGTTTTTGAATCAGGGGGGAAATCTGTAGTAAAATTGGGGGAAATATTTTTGTCTACAGGAATTCAGGGACCTGCAACAGAAAATAGTTTTGTTATATTAAGTAATTCATTTGCTCAACAAAGTGGAAAGTTAATTAATACAGGAACAAAATTACAATCGTTTGGAAAAGTTGGAATGCCTATTATAGGTACAGCTATAGATTTTGGCGGTCAACTTATTTCAGGAGAAGAAGTTGGCGATGCGGCGGTAAAAACAGCAGGACACTTCGGTGTTGGTTTGATTGCTGGGAAATTGGGTGCTATGGCAGGAACAGCTGCTGCAGCAACATTGGCAGTAGGGCCTGTTGGTGTTGCTGCTATTGGAATTGCAGCAGGTGCAGTAATCGCAGTATTTGGTAGTAGAGCTTTTGACCATGCGTATGAGAATAATTGGCTTGGGATAAAAGATATAGGGAAAGAAATAAATGAAGTGGTTGATGATGTAAAGAAAGGATTATCAAATGTAGGAAAAGCAGTATCTGGATTTTTTGATGGATTAGGTAATGCTTTTGCGTGATGGAGGATTTAAGAATGATGCTTTTATATTTTAATTCAGAAAAAGGGATGAATTATTATTATTCAAATGAAACGCAACAGATTTATGCTATGAAAAATAAAGGAAGTGGTGGGCTGCAAGTGGGATTGGTTGCGGGTACATCTATGATTATTTATTTTGTTTTAAATAAAATTGATGTCCAAATAAAAACGAATGTTAATATTTTATATTGGACAACATTGATACTGGGAATTATTGCTGGACAGATTTTGTTTTATATAGGTAAAAAAAGATTGGACAGATTAATAAAAGAAACGGCAGTTGAATATACTTGCTCGAAACTTGAAATTAAACAGTTCGTCAAAGAAGGAAAAAAACAGCTTGGAAGTAATACATGTTTAGTTATAGTATTGTTAATAATTTGTTTTGCTTATAGACCTTTGATGCTGCTTATCAGTCCGTATAGTGCAGTTATAACAGTTTGTCATTTTATTATATGGGCGCTAACAATTTTGCTGTTAGAAAGTTATCTATATACGAAGCCTATTGCTCGATATAGATATTATAAAAATATTTAATATACTTATTGAAAAGGAGAAGAATTATGAATGTATTGCCGATTGGAAGTGTTATAAGATTAAAAGATGGGGAGCAGAAAATTATGATTATATCAAGAGCTCCTTTATACAATAATGAAGGAACAATAGGTTATTTTGATTATGCAGGGTGCTTATATCCACAAGGACAAAATAGCCAGATGACCTACTTTTTTAACCATGAAGATATAGAAGAAATCTATTTTACGGGGTATGTAGATGAAATGGAAAAAGAATTTTTGAAACAATATGAGTTACAAAAAGATAAAATAAAGTATCCAAAATTAAAAATTAAAGCAGATTAGTATTATTTTACTTGAAGGTGAGGAAGGTTATGGAAGATACAGTAATAAAAGAAGTTATTAAGAAATCAGAACTTGCAGCAAAAGATGCATTTGAATATCAATGGATCACCTATCCGGAACATGGCTTTTTACAGTCACATATAGAGGAAAAGACAGAAGAATTAGAAATTACGTATGATTTAGAAAACCGAAGATCGTTCACGGAGATTCGAAAAGAAGACCTTCCTGATATCCTTTTAGTTTTAGACGATATTGGAAATCTTAAAAAATACATAGAAAAATATTCTTTTTCTTTGCAGCCCCAAAATCTGTTTTATGATCTTCATGGAAGTGTGAAAGCGAAAAGCAGAGATGTTTTGTCTGCAAGTACAGACCGAGAGAAACAGTTCTTAAATGCCTATAAAGCAATTATTGGATATGCTTTACAGAATAAATATACATTTGAGGATTATCTGCAGGGAGGTATGCAGCTTTTAGGGAAAGAAGGGGTGTTAGGACAAGTACAGTCAGGAACCACGGTAGAAGACATACAAAAGATACTTTGTGAAGAGTATGAACGAATTAAGAAAGACCGTAGAGAGAAGAAAGTTCTGATACCAAAAAACAAGGTGACAACATTAAAAGTAACAGCAGCAGTTCTCGGGTTCGTATTGTTTGGGACAGTTGGATACATAGGATATGACCGCATAGCAAAAGAACCTTATCAAAGAGCCGTTATAGAGCTTAGTGATGCATATGTTCAGTCTGATTATGTTACATGTATAGACTGTATGAGAAATGTCAAGGTGCAGAACATGACAGCCCCACAGAAATTTATGCTTGCGAATGCATATGTCCGTAGCGAAAATCTTACACAAGAGCAAAAAGATAATATTTTAGCTAAAATGACATTGAATGATACAGAGTCGAAATTAGATTACTGGATTTATCTGGGAAGAAGCGATACAGAACAGGCTGCTGATATTGCACTACGACTTTCAGATGATCAATTACTTTTATATGCATATATGAAAGAAAAAGCAATAACAGAAGAAAATACAGAATTAACAGGTGCAGAAAAATCCGATAAGCTGAATGAAATTACAAAGAAAATGGAACCCCTGATGGAAAAATATGAAACGGAAGATCAAAATAACTATGAAGATATAACTACAGGGGATACTGAGGGGGATGGAGAATGAAAATGGAAACAGGAAGAATAAGATTATTTCGTCCCGATTACTTTACTATAGGTTCAAGGAAAACAGATATCGTTTTTCCACAGTGTAAGGTCGATATTATTGTAAAAGGAAAAGAAATTTCTATTCATAAAAAAACGGAAGATGTTTTGCTTATAAATGATAAGGTGATACAGCAAGACAAGGTGTTACTGGAAAATGGAGATGTTTTAACAATTGGAGATATTTCTGTTATTTTGTTGGAAAATGTAATTCTTATAGAAGGGAATATTTCTGAAATACATACGCAACTTCCTGTTATGAAAGATTCCAGAGTCCCGTTTGAAGGCTTTCCGAAGTATAAACGTTCTCCAAGAATTATCAAAAGAGTACAGGAAGAAAAAATTCAATTAGAGAAGCCAAAAGAATTGATGGATCGTAAAAAAGGCGGACTTGTTCAGCTAATATTGCCACCTGTGATTATGATTTGCATTACCATTGCAATTAGTGTGATTATGAAGCGTGGATTATTTGTAGTGATGGCGGTTGCCGGTACGGGGATGTCTTTAGTTGTTTCCATTATGCGTTTTTTCAGTGATAAGAAAGAATTAAAAGAAAACAAAATTCTGAGAGAAAAAACCTATAAGCAGTATCTATTGCGGAAACGAAAAGAAATCTATCATGCCTATTGTAAAGAAAAAGAAGCCTATGAATATAATTATCCGTCTGTATCTGAAATCCGGAATATGATTGAAGAATACAGCCCTAGAATTTATGAGCGAAATTATAATGACGAAGATTTTCTAAAAGTATCATTGGGAGTAGAAAAAACACATCCACAGCTTCAAATTCAGCTGAAACTTGATGAATTAAAAACGAAACCAGATATATTGGAAGATGAGGCAAAAGCGATTCAAAAAGAATTTTCTGTCATTGAAAAACCGGTAGTTATCGATTTGAAAAAGGCTCATCTTGGCCTGGTAGGAGAAAAAAGTGTAATACATGAGCAAATAAAGGCACTCATTTGCCAGCTCACGTTCTTTCACAGTTATCATGATTTGGAAATTATTGCAATCTATGATGAAGCTTATCAGGAAGATTTCCAGTGGATGCGCTGGTATCCGCATTTTAAAATCCATACGGTAAACAGCGTTGCAATGATCAATTCAGAAAACAAAAGAGATCAGATTTTAGGAAGTCTATATCAGATTTTAAAAGACAGGAAGCAAAAAGAAGAGGAAAGCAAAAAAGAGAGTACTTTTCTACCACACTTTCTCTTTCTGATTGATGAGCCAAAATGGATTATGGATCATTCCATCATGGAGTATTTGGAAAAGGAAGGGTATAATTTAGGATTTTCTATCATTTATACCTCTCATTTAAGGGCAAATCTGCCAGAAAATATAGGAACTATTGCAATGCTGAAAAACTCAGAAGATGGACTTCTGCTGATTGATGAACGGGAAGAAAAGCAGGAAAAGTTCAGGCTTCATAATATGCAGGAAATTCCTTTAGAGTGGCTTGGAAGAAATCTGGGTGTGCTAGAACACATGCAGGGGATTAGTGCACAGATACCGAACAGTATTACTTTCTTCCAAATGTATCAGGTGGAACGACCATCACAACTTCGGATTGAAGAAAGATGGAGAAAAAATAATTCTTCAAAATCATTGGCAGTACCGCTTGGTGCAAGAGCAGCCGGAGATTATGTGTATTTGAATCTTCATGAGAAAGCTCATGGACCGCATGGTCTGGTTGCAGGTACAACAGGTTCCGGAAAATCAGAAATCTTACAATCGTATATTCTTTCACTTGCTGTAAATTTCAATCCTTATGAGGTTGCCTTCCTTTTGATTGACTATAAGGGAGGCGGTATGTCTAAGATGTTTACAGCCCTTCCACATTTATTGGGGACGATTACGAACTTGGATGGTTCCCAGAGTATGCGTGCGTTGGCATCTATCAAAAGTGAACTAGCAAGAAGACAAAGTATCTTTAATCAATATGATGTGAACCATATCAATAACTATAATAAGTTATTTAAAAATGGAGAGGCAGAAGAACCTCTTCCACATTTATTCCTGATCAGTGATGAATTCGCTGAATTAAAAAAGGAACAGCCGGAATTCATGTCAGAGCTGGTATCTGCTGCCCGTATTGGACGAAGCCTTGGTGTACACTTGATTTTGGCAACTCAGAAACCTACAGGTGTAGTAGATGATCAGATTTGGTCAAACTCAAAATTTAAGTTGGCACTTAAAGTACAGAACGAAGCAGACAGTAAAGAAATTTTAAAAACGGCAGATGCAGCAAACATTACGCTGCCTGGACGTGCCTATCTGCAAGTGGGTAATAATGAAATCTATGAATTGTTCCAATCTGCGTGGAGTGGAGCTGCTTATAATGAAGAAGAACAGAAAGAAAAAGTCGATGACCGGGTTTATGTACTCAATGAAATCGGACAAGGGGAATTGGTAAATCAAGATTTAAGTGATACGAAAGAAAACAACAAAGTAGTAAAAACGCAGTTGGACGCAGTAGTACGCTATATTCACGAGTATTATGAAACACAAGATGTAAAAGAGGTGAAAAAACCTTGGCTTCCACCACTACCGGAACAACTTGTAAGCCCACAGGAACTGATTCGTGCAACCCCAAAAGAATTGAACATGAAAATTGCTATGGGACTCATTGATATTCCGGAAAAACAGGAACAGATTCCATATGATGTTGATTTTATCAAAGATGGGAATTTGCTGTATATTGCTTCAGCAGGATATGGGAAAACCGTCTTTTTGACAACTGCGGTTTTGTCCTTGGCTATGCAGAATAGCGTGCAGGATTTGAATTTTTATATTTTGGATTTCGGAAACAGTGGTCTGATGCCATTAAACAAACTTTCTCATGTGGCAGATTATATTGTATTTGATGACTCGGAAAGATTCCAGAAGTTAATGGGGATTTTGCAGAAAGAAATCAGAGAGAGAAAGAAAAAACTGGCAGATGAAGTAGTACAGAATTTTGAAGTTTACAATCAGGTTTCTGCAGAGAAAATGAAAGCAATTGTTCTTGTGATTGACAATTTTGATGTAGTAAAAGAACTTGGATATGAGGCTGAAGAATTTTTCCAAAAGATTTCCCGTGATGGTTATGGACTTGGGATTTTTGTGATTGCAACTGCTACCAGAAGCAATAGCATGAAATATTCTACCTACAACAATTTTAAAAACAAAGTGGCGGGATATCTGTTTGATGAGTCAGATGTAAATTTAATTGTTGGAAGAAGCACTTATAAACAATCAGAAACAAAAGGACGAGCTCTTTTGAAATATGACAATATGATAAGTGTAATGCAGCTTTACAGCATGGTCGAGTTTGAAACAGAATTGGAATATAAGGATAAAATTAAAGAATTGATACAGAATATTGATGCTCTGTATCCAGATGAACAAGCTCCAAGAATTCCGGTTCTTCCGGAAAACTTGTTCTTTGCAGATATGAAAGAGTATCCTCATACAGAGCAGGATATTTATGTTGGACTCGAAAAAGAAGCTGTGTGTGCCTGCGGATTCCAGCTTGGAAATACACCATTTACGATTCTTGGTGAAGCAGCAAGAGGTAAGACAAACGTATTGAAGATCATTCTTGATCAGATGCTGGGAAAAGGAAAAATCTATCTGGTAGATTCCAAAGCTATGGAACTTTATTCCTATAAAACATCAGAAGAAGTTGTTTATATAGAAAATCAGGGAATGGTGCCTCTGCTTATAAATGCCTTAAAGACAGCGATTGCAGAAAGAAATCAAAAAGTCAAGGAAGCATTAGAAATAGATCCGACATTAAATCCAAAAGAAATCTGTCGGGAACTGCAGCCATTTAGCTTGATTGTGGACGATTGGGATAACTTTGTGGAACTGACGAAAACGCAGGCGATGACTTTGGCTCCTATTCTGAATGAGGCAGCAGGTGTTGGTATCAGTATTATTTTGACTGCACATTCCGGAAAGATGAAAGGATTTGACGAAGTGACGAAATTTGCGAAAAACACAACGGAAGGTTTACTTCTTGGAAACCAGGGAACATCGGCAATATTCCCGATTAATTCCGCAAAGGAACTTCCACAGTTTAAAGATGGTTTGTTGTTCCATAATGGAGCTTATGTTAAAGTGCGGGTTCCAAAATATTAGGGGGAATTTTATGGATAAAGATAAAAATGGAGCAGAAATTGCTGAATGTAAACAAAAAATAGCAAAATGTAATGCACAAATAACAGATAACAGAATGACTATTGAAAGCTTGGAAGAAAAAATTGAAAGACTTAAAAGTGCAAGGGATGCTGTAAGTGTAAAAAAGGAAGAAATAGGTACGACGATCAGTAACATGGAGGGAACTATTGAATCTATGAATTATTTTACATGGTGCGGAAGCAATAGAGAGTCTTTTGACGGGGAAGTAATAAAAGCATTGGAAGAATGTAATGCTTTCAAAAAAGATGTAGATAACATACAGGATGCATTGAATGATGAAATAACACGCTTGGAGAATGAGCGATATGAGCATGAAGGCATCATTGGGCAATTGAAGATGGTACTTAATGATTTAGGTAATTGGCTTACAAATCTACTAAACTAGTAAAGGCTATGTAACTATTCATTAGAAGGATGCCACAAATAGGAGGGAATCGGTTTGAAAAGAGGACGATATAAATCAGTACTATTAGTGAGTCTTTTCTTAATTATGATGTTCGGAGGATGTGGAATGGATACGAAAAAAGAAGTTATAACAAAGGCGATAGAGAGTCATTTACAAGAAAAATACGGAGAAGAATTTGAAGTGCTGTCTTGGAATCAACCGAAACTGTTACCATCAGATAATGGCGTAATACATGCAACATGTATTGCGAAAAGCGATCCGAAACATCCATTTGAGGGAAGATATTTTTATGATGAAAAATTGGGTCTGGAAGAAGGTACTTTTGGAGACGGTTATGCAGATCGTCTTTTGGCAAAACAGATGGAATTAAAGGTAGAGAAAGCGGTTTCACAGGTGGCAGAGAAATACTATATTCAAGGAGACATTACTATACCGAAAGAATGGCAGGATATACCGGTAGAAGAAATTTCACAATGGGAGAGTTATGTTGCTCTTCGTAATCAAAGCGAACCAAAGCGAAAAACGTTAGGGTCTGTTCGGGTTTTCGTTGATGTTACGACAATGCTAGGAAAGACAGATGAAGAGGAATATAGGATGTATGAGGAAGTTTTTCGAGAAGAGATGGGTGGGGAAGCCCTACTTTATATTTATTACATGGATAAAAAGAATTTTCAGCAGGCAGAAGAAATATTAGAAGAAAGAGCACCAGGAAATGGTGGAAGCGATTTGGATGAGGCAAAAGAAAATCAACCCTATTTTGGAACGATAATGAGAAGCGGAACGGATATTTTTGCTGATTCACTAGAGATTTTCAAGGCGGCAAAACAGGGAAAAGAGCAGGAAAAATATAAATAAATGGGAGGAGTTGTATGAGTTCAACAACAGATAAAGATGCGTTGGTAGTTTCACAAATAGCATATATGAATATTGAAAATGGTGATATAGAGGAGGCGGTAGATAGATACGGTTCAGCAACATTAGAAAATATCTTTGAAGTGACTGATGGCAAAATAGAACAAGATTATATTGAGCGAGTATATGGAAATAAAGATCCTAAAACGACAAAGTTAAGTGAATACGAGCAGATGCGCTTAGAAGAAGCAAAGGCATTTATAGAGGAGATAAAAAATTCAGAGTATGCACAGTGGGAGATCGTAGAAATAAAAGATGATAATGCAAATTCGGGATTTTATGGATGTATGATTGACTGCGGAGATGGACAGTCGATGTTTGGCTTCCGGGGAAGTGAAAGTGACAGTATCCATCAGAAACGTCAGGACTGGTTCAATGCAGATTTTGCTTTATTTAATAATATTTTAACAGAGCAGCAGAAAGTAGCACAGGATTTTGTGAAAGATATGAATAAAAAATATGGGGATAAGTATACCGTATTTGATTTTTCGGGGCATTCTCTGGGCGGGAATCTGTCGCAGCATGCTGGAATTACAGTGCCTGCCAGCATGCAGGACAAAGTGGGAACGATTTATAATCTGGATGGACCTGGATATTCCGATGAATATCTTTTGTCACATGCTTTAGAAATTGATAATATGTCTTCCCATGTGAAACACTATCAATGGTCTGTTATCGGAAATTTACTTAATCAAATGCCAGGTGAAATGTTCCAATCTATACGAACAGACGATAGGGTTTATGAAATATATGATTTGGAGAAATTGACAGATGGAGCTCTGTTTCAAAAACATGATACAGGTTTTGTTTGGCGCTGGATGATGGAACACGATACAGAATTTTTCCAAAATGGTAAGACGGATGACTTTGCAAAAACGGTTGGTGTAGTCATAAGAAAAATCGAAAATGAAGCTCCATGGGTAGTACGGAATGCGGTTGCAGATGGGATTTTTTTAATAAATCTTTTTCTTTTGGCAAAAGAATCCAAAGATACAAAAGAATTTGGAAAAAAAGTATGCAAGTACTTTATAGATACATTTCAAAATGGCGTCCATATAGGAATGGAAATTTGGGATTCCATTGAAAGAGGAATTTCTAAATGGGCGGCAGCAGGTGTGGATTTTATTGCACTATTTAAAAATCCATATTTTAGACAAGTGAATGATTTCAAAAAGAAAGCGGGGAGGATTACAAGTACTTATGGGCATTTGGATATGGAAAATAAACTTATATCTCTTAACAATATAACAGAAACATATCAGAACCTGGATCATTTGATGAAAATGTATAAAACATTTCTTATAGCAAGTGCAGACTCTTATAGAGAAGCGGGAAAACTTATGCTTCTTAAAGAAAAAGATATATTATAAGAGAGGGGGAAGAATGTGGGATATTATCTTAGAATGGAAGATATTTTAAGCTTACAGTTTAAATCGCAGGAACAAATTGAGCGTTGGAAAGAAGAGTTACAAGAGATTGGAAAAACACTGGAAGTTTTAGGAGATACAAACGAATTGCAAGGTGAAGCTGGTACAAAATTAAAAGATAACATAAAGAATATTCATATGCCAATAAAAGCAGAGATAGAAGCTCTTCTAGATCTATTCCAAGAAAATTATTCTAAATATGTACTAGGATTTATGGAACTTGAGGAGTCAAATACAGCAATTATTAAACAAGATGTGTTAGAAAGACAGCAGGAACAATTAAACTTATATAAAGAAAGTTATACTGACATTTATGAGAATATCGTAGATGAACTTAGTAAAGTGGATGATTTATTCAGTTATTCCATCGAGTTTCAAGTTCCAGAGAAGATTGATACACTTATGGTTACATTGACAGACATTAACGAAAAAATTGGAGAATATGATGTGTCACATGCGAATGATATGAGTTTACTTGATGAAGGAATAACTTTAATGCGAACGAAACTTTCTAAATAATAAGAAACGTTCTGTTTTATTTTAAATATGAGAGGTATGAATGTAATGAAAGAAGAAAAATTTTTACCATTAGGTTCTGTAATTATTGTAAAAGGAAGTGTAAAAAAGCTCGTTTTGATTGGAAGAGGTGTTGTAGCAATTTTCAAGGGAGAGCAAAAATATTTTGATTATGTTGCTTGTACTTATCCAGAAGGCTTGATTGGAGAAAACGTGCTATATCTAAACCACGAGGATATTGAAGAAGTAATTCAAAAAGGGTTTCAAGATGAAGATGATTTCAGAATGCAGAAAAGTTTAAAAGAACATTTGGATGGATTATTAAAAATAGAAAATGAGTCATAAAACTTTTGCTTTCTGGACAGGGAGGTGTGATTCATGGCAAATAAAAATCAAGCTGCTATTTCATCTGCAAAATATGAAATTAATCAAGCAAACTATAGGATTTCAGAGTGTCAAAATGAAATTCAGGGATTAGAAAAGAAAATTGAGCGTTTGGAAGGTGCAAAACAGAAACTGCAGACTTATAAACTCAATATAGAATCGGAGAAATTTGACATTACGCAAAAACTTTCATGTAGCAGTTGGAAAGGATCTAATAAAGAAGAATATGAAGGAATTGCTGAGGAACAGCTTAAACCTTGTTATCAAACATATTATGATGAAACCGATCGAGCCGTAGATGCGATTATGGATGAAATCACAAGATTGGAAAATCAGATTTATGATCAAGAAGGAGTGATTGGCTGGCTAAAAAGTCAGATTAACTCTTTGGGAAATTATATTGAAACATTGCTTAATTAAGTAGAGGGGACTGCCAATGATTGAATTAAATAAATTAACTTATAATTCGAATGTGTCAGCGTTATCTGTAGCCAGCCAAGGTATTAAAAAAAGTAAAGAACAACCGGAAATTACAGGGAATATGAAAACTTTAGCAGCATTTTTAGAAACCTATCAGACTTTGTCGGAACTGTTTGGAAGTTATAAAACTTTATTGCAGGAAGATGTGCGAAAACTACAAGATGTCAGTACCTGTATGACTTATGCAGAACAATCCTTAATAAAACGATAGACATTTAGCGGTTGGAACATATAGAATTTGAAAAGAAGCACCCAAGGAGGAGGTGTGTTATGGGATACCATGTGAAAATTGAAGAGTTGTTGGAAGTACAAAGCCAGATGCTAAATCAGTTAAGTGAATGGGGAACACAATTAGAGACAGTTTATCAGGCATTAGAAACTATTGTAGTAACACCATGCATCCAAGGGGAAACCGGGAAAAGCATACAGAATTATATACAAGAAGTACATATTCCTGTGATTGGATCACTACAGCAACTCTTAACTGAGTTTCAGGTACGTCTTTCGGTATATGCAGAGGGATATTATGGAATTGATTCTTCTTATGAGGCTGAGATTCCACAAGAAATATTGGAGGAACAACAGCAAGTATTGGAGAATGGGCGGGAGGACTTTGAAAATTTACGGGAAGAAATTAATAGTGTCATTTCCAGCGTTAGTGATATTGTTTCAGTTGTTCAGCCTTCAGGTTTGGCATTAGTACTTTCTTATCAGTTGATGGAAAGTCGTGTTAAAACTTTAAACAGTGACATTGGTGATTATGAGGAAACACATCAAAATGATACGCAGAATATGGACTCTATGCTGGAGTCTATAAGGTCTATTTTGATAGCAAGAACAGGAAGTCCTGCTGTATCAGTAACTAATTATCAGGCTGGTTCTATTGCAATGCTGCCAGCATATCAAAGGCTGCAGATGGATTATGAGACAAGTGGAAATTATGTAGATCAGAACATAGCTCAGTACGAAGCTGCAATGAAAAAGTTTGAAGATAAAATGAACGATAAACTTGCTGATGATAGGAAAGCGGAAGGATTAAAACAACTTCTTGCAGGAATTGTATCCGCAACAGTGGGAACAGCATTAATCTTCGCAACTGCGGGTGCGGCTGCTCCTATTGTGTTTAGTGCAGCTGTTGTGGGAGGAACATCTACCTTATATGGATTATCGAACGCAACAGAAGGAATGAATAATATATCCCTTGGCTTTTCCGGGGACGGATTTACAATGGCAGAAAATCCTATCCGTGATACACTGTTTGCAGGAAATCCGGATTTATATTATACTATAGGAAATGCCAGTACTATGATTTCGGCAATGGCATTACCGATGAGTGGTATTTTAAAAGGGGCAACAGGTGCTGCAAAATTTAAAACTATCGCCGTAGATGGTGGAAGGATATTGATTGGTAATGTAGCAGAAGATAAAGTTTATGATGCAATCTATCAAAGTACAGATAGCCGTATATTGGCAATGTTGGGAAGCAATGTGGTAGAAGGAGTTCTATCAGGAAACCCAGCGAATAGTTCAGTATCGGAAATTGGAGATGTGGCGAGAAAGACAGATATTGAAGAACTGGGGAATGACTTGATAGATTTGCGGAGAAAAGGCTTTGAGGGGGTAAGTAACCCCAATGCAAAAGAAATAATTTCTGAGAGGGTGAAGGGATTAGACTTAAGTGAACATCAGTTAACTAATAAGCAGTTAAGCCCCAAGAAAATGTCTGAGATTAAAAGTAAAATAGATAATAGAACAGCAACTAAAGCTGAATATGAAGCGTATGAGTGGAATAAAAGATTTTCAGCAAGAAGACGTGAGGGTGTTAAACAATTCTGGAATCAAGAAAGAGAAAGAATAATAAAAGGTGAAAGTACTACACGTAATTGGACAACAGAACAAATTCAAGATATTTTAAATGGTAGAACACCTAAATATGATGGTAAGCCTATTCAAGGACATCATTCATATAGTGCATCAAAATTTCCTCATTTAGCTGATAAAGGTGAAATAATATATCCAGTTACACCAAATGAACATTTAAAGGGATGGCATGGAGGAAACTTTAAAAATAGTAGACCTGGTGAGCCGATAATAGATATAAATGATTTCTAAGTAGGAGGAAAATAAGTGGATAACATAGGTATTAAAATAAAAAGTAATGATAAAATAGCTAAATGCATTAGTATTATAAGAAAATATACAAACATATCAATAGGGGAAATTAAAGCTAAAATAATAAATAATGAATATGTAATGGTCTGTGGATACACAGATGAAGATGGAATAAAAAGTATAGTAGAAGCTTATAAAGAAGTTACAAGTTTAGGAGTTGATGCGGTAATATATGAGCATGATAGAGTTACTACAATAGATTTTCTAATAAATTTAATAGATATGTATGGTGATATTGAAAGAGATATGCAAGAAATGGATGACTTAATGTATGATGAGGATTAATAGTTACTACAAAATGGTAGGAAAAGTTGAAACTGGTGAAACATGAGATTGAGTCGCAGAGAAAAGGCAGGGAAAATGTTAAAAAATACGATGAACTTTGTTGTATTGAGTCTCATTTTTGCTTTTCTGCTGTCGTGCTGCTCTAAAAAGAAAACTAGACAAGAACGGGAAAGCAATGGCATCATTTCCAGTGTTAGTGACATTGTTTCAGTTGCACAGCCTTCAGCTCATCTTTAGTACTTTCTTATCAGTTGATGGAAAGTCGTGTTAAAGCTTTAAACAGCGACATTGGTGATTATGAGCAAACACATCAAAACGACACACAGAATATGGACTCTATGATGGAGGCTATAAGATCTATTTTGATAGCAAGAACAGGAAGCTCTGCTATATCAGTAACCAATTATCAGGCTGGTTCTATTGCAAGGCTGCCATCATATCAAAGGTTGCAGATGGGCTATGAAAAAGGAATCTGTTCGTTCGGTAATTAAATTTATGGCAAATTCTATACAGAGTGAATTGTTTACGAAATGTATGTATAATGATCGGAATTACCCGGGAATAGGCTATATGCGGGCTATTTTGAATAGTTTTTTACTAGACTTGTCGTTTGATTTTTGGCAAAAATGTAACATACATTTAAAGGTTCAAAATACTCCCATTATATCATGTGTTTGGAACCATTCTCGTATGATTGATGGATTGATGGGATTGGGAGAGATAAATAAGAATCCTTTTAATGGGATATCATTTGCATATAATATTCATGCATTCTTAATAGAACCATTAGGGCTGGTAGTCGTTGATAATGGAAATCATTCTGTGAATGCGGCCATTGTCTATAACGAAGGAGAAATAATTGTAAATACAGTTATTGATATTTCAGAAGTTCTTGAAAAATATAGATTTGATGGAAAAAAATATGTGAACATAGAAACAAATAAAAAAGTAAATATTAAAAATTTAAAAAATAATTCAGAATCATTCACATATACGTTTGGACTTTTATTTGAAATGGCAAGAGTTTTGAAAATGCAAAAGATAAAAACGGATATGTGTACTATGATGTTAATTAGATGGGAAAGTGATAGTGATGGAGAATACAGAGAAATGGGTAGAGAAATATAAAGAAAAAATGGACAAAAATAAACCTTCTGAAAAATTAGTGGAACAGACTTTGGAACTGATGAAACATGAGATTGAGTCACAGAGAAAAGGTAAGGAAAAATGTTAAAAAATATGATGAAATTTGCTGCATTGAGTCTTATTTTTGTTTTTCTGCTGTCGGCCTGCTCTACAAAGAAGACTAAACAAGAATAGGAAAGTTACAATGAAAATGGAGGATGGTCCTATTTTATGCCTAAGGATGTAGATAGAGATGTGGTTCCCTTTGTATTTCCGGGAAAGTATGTTGTAGATATTGAAATTGAAACTCAAAATGAATTCAAAACTTACATTGAACGATATACAGAATTAGAAACCTGTAAACTTTTGTTTTATGATATAGATAGAAGAATTGTTCAAAAGGAAATGGACTGTAAAAGAATTTTGGAAGAATATCTTCAGGATTACCAGATTGCAGAAGAACAGATAATGCCATGTTTATATCAGCAAAAAAACTGTGTCTGCGTTATTTTAGAAAAAATCGGGTATCGGAAAAGTTCTGGAGAGCCTTTGCCAAAAATCGGAATCATGATTGACATGGATACTGAAAAAATTATAGGTGAGGTTTCCGAAATGGATTTTGAAAAAAATCATTTATTATATAAAAATGAAGAAACAGAATCCATTACAGAAGAATTTCTGGCAGCAAATAATCTCCCTTCCATGGAGGTTGCATATTATCACGATTTCAATATTTACGCAATGCAAATGCACTTGTCAGATATTTCTTCTGATGCAGAAATTTTTAAGATTTTTCCAGAATTGAAGGAGGTTTCTGCTGAAAAGAATAAAACTATTTGTTTTTATGCAGAAGAGTCTAAAATAGAAAAGATAATGAAGCAATTTCTTCCAAAGGAACAAGAAATAACATGGCCAAAAGAAAACACGAATGAAATGAAAGTGATACCAAGAGTATAAAGTCTATTGAGTAATAAAATAGGCGTGTGTTATTGAATACTTTTGAAGACGTTACAAAATATTATGTCTTTTGGAAACAGCATATAAATGTAGAGTTATAGGATTGCTGGGATTTAAGTAAATAGGAACATGTGGGTGGCAGTATATTAGTTTTGATATACTGCTGCCTTTTGTATTGGAAGTTCGTAGGTGAAAAAAGAATGCAAAAGAGCCAGAAGATATAAAAACTACACACAAACTACAAACTAAGATGATAGAATAGAATTATTTAGGAGATGATATTATGAAGAAAATTTTGATTGTAGAAGATGATTTGGATATACAAGAAATGATACAATTTTTTTTAGAAGACCAAAGTTATCAAGTATGTGTTGCAGAAGATGGTGTAGAAGGGGTGGCAGTTTTTAACAAAGAACATCCGGATATGGTACTTTTGGATATTATGTTACCTAAGATGGATGGATATGCTGTATGTGAAATTATCCGGCAAAATTCAAACGTCCCAATTATTATGATCAGTGCATTAAGTAGCGAAGCAGATCAAATTAAGGGATTTGAATTGCAAATAGATGATTATATCCCGAAACCGATTTCTTTACCACTTATGATTAAAAAAATAGAAGCGATATTTAGAAGATATGGTAAAAAAGATGAAACGGAAAATAATGAGATGTGGTATCGTGAAATCTGCCTTATTATTGGTAATTATCGGGTAATTATAAAGGGAGAAAGCATTGATCTGACACAAAAGGAATATGAGATATTAAAAGAACTAATGGAACATCCGGGAGCAGTAATTTCAAGAGAGAGCTTTCTAAATCGGTTATGGAAATATGAATTTTATGGTGATGAACGTGCGGTAGATAATCATATTAAAAATTTAAGAAAGAAATTAGGCGCTTTTGGAAATTATATAGAAACAGTAAGAGGAGTGGGATATCGTCTTGAGAAAGTACATTAAAGAACACTTAACGATCAAAGTGTTTTTAGTAACGATCATGATATTATTGACATTAAGTGCAGCAATTTATGGAATGATTACTTTTGGTATGTCTAATTTTTATTTGACGGAATTAAATAAAAGCCTTGAGAAAGAATTAGATACCACAATTGAACAAATAAGTAATATGACAAATGAGGAAACTCAGAAGACCTTGGAACGATTTGCGATAGAGTATGGAATATCTATCATTGTGAAAAATCAAGAAGGAGAGGAAATAGGAAATTATGGGGAAATATCTTATTTTTTAGCTCCAGATGCGAATAGTTCCAAGGCACAAAATAGTAAAGGAATTACAAAAAATTATATTGTAAAGTCTAATGAAGGTACAGTTTATAAACTTCAAATATTTGGAACAAAGGAGTCGGTTAATATAGGACTCAAAGTTCTAAATAGAATTTTACCGTCTTTGGGAGTTATTACGGTGATAGTTTCTATTTTAATTGCCTTATTTTTTGCCCGTTATATTACAAGACCAATTCTAAAGGTAAATGAGGCATCAAAAAGAATGGTAAAATTAGATTTCCGTAAACCATATCCTGAAAAAAGAAGCGATGAGATAGGCATTTTAGGGGAAAACTTAAATCAATTGGCAGAGCACTTAGAAGATACATTACAAGAATTGAAAGAGAAAAATCAAATATTACAAGATGAAATACAAAGAGAACAAGAAATGGAACGGAAACAACTCTCTTTTTTTGCGGCAGTTTCACACGAACTAAAAACCCCCGTTACCATATTGAAAGGTCAAATTCAGGGAATGATTTCAGGAATTGGTGGATATAAGGATCGGGATAAATATTTGAAAAGATCATACGAGGTAGTTTTTTCAATGGAAGGATTAATTCAAGAGATATTAGATGTTTCTCGAATGAAATCTGCAGGCTTCTCACTCAATTTCTCGACTATATTTTTAGACAGTATCGTAAAAGGAATTATACAAGAATGGGAAGATATTGCGACAGATAGAGGTGTGACCTTGCATACAGAAATAGAAGAGAAAACAGAAATTTGTGCGGACAGAGTACTGTTTCAGAAAGTAATTGGTAATTTAGTTAGCAATGCCGTAAAGTATACACCGGATAATGGAAATATTTGGTGTAAGGTGTATAAAAATGAAGAAGGTGTAATATTTTCAGTTGAGAATAATGCTGAACATATTTCAGAACAGGAAATCCCAAAACTATTTGATGCATTTTATAGACGAGAAAAATCTAGAAATAGAAAGGCAGGAGGAAGTGGTTTAGGTCTTTATATTGTAAAAATGATTGTAGAATTACATCATTATGAGTGTGAATTTAAAAATACTAATCAAGGGATAGAAGTGAAAATAGTATGTAAAGAATAGAGAAACATCCGTTTGTGATTACAGGCGGATGTTTTTTTGCTCTAAAATAAATGTAGTTGGTACAATCTACACAAAAAACGTAAACGGTAGAACCTGAGTACCTTTTTATTCACTTCAAGTTATGCCATAATCATACTCAACAAAATAACATAGTCAAAAAAGTTTAGTACTTAACTTTTTTAACTGACTATGATTCAGAGGAGGAATCTTATGGCTACGCAAACCAGCCTTGTAGCTCAGCAGGTGAGGATCAGACAATGGGCAGAACAGATCCGGAATTGTCAGAACCGTCCCAAAGGGATGGATGTTGAAACCTGGTGTACCCAAAATAATCTTACAAAAGCCAACTATTATTACCGTCTCCGGCGTGTCAGGCAGATATGCCTGGATCAGATGCAGGACACAGAAACCACTGCTTTTGTGGAACTGCCCGCACCTGCACCAGATCCAAAGAAAACAGATACTCCAAAAGAATCCGGTACATGCATTTCGGCAGGAACTCTGCCAATGATCCGTATTAAAAATACCAGGGGACTGTCAGCTGAGATATTTTCCGGTACTTCACCGGAAATGCTCTGCCATCTCATAAAGGCTTTTACCCATGCTGAATGATGCAGATGCTTCCGGATTTAAAAAGGTGTATCTGGCGATGGGATTTACGGATCTCCGTCGTGGGATCGATGGGCTGGCAACGATCGTACGCTTTCAGTTTAAGCTTGATCCTTACGACAAAAATACACTGTTTCTTTTCTGTGGGAGAAGATGTGACCGGATCAAAGCACTGCTCTGGGAAGGCGATGGTTTTCTCCTTTTATTAGAATAGAATTATTATTCGAGATAATCTCTTGGAAAGCCCAGAAATTAAGACTTTCTAAGAAATCTTCTCGAATAATGATATCCTATTAGTGACTCTTCAAAAAATCAGGAACATTTCTTTCTTCCAAGTCTTTTTCATCAATATAAATCGAACGCGGAAAATTCATTTCGTTCCATTCACGGATATGTTTATCAACTGTTGCCTGTGGACTTTCTGTATAAATCTGTGTCGTTTGAACTGATGCATGTCCAAGGAAAGCTTTTATTACCATAATCGGAACTCCCGCTTCTAACATATGTTGTCCGGTCGTGTGTCTCATACTATGAGGTGAATAGTGTTCTTCTTTGAAAAGATTGGGCGTTTTTTCTTTAGCGAGTTTTATATATTTTTTGTATATTTCTTCCACGCATGATATTGTCATATGCTCATGCGTCTGACTCGAAAATATATGTCTGTCAGGTTCTGTTTCTATTCTGCGATGTCTAATATATGTTCTAAGCATAGATGCACAAGGGTCAGGAATACGTATGCGACGTGCTTTTGAACCTTTTCCTACTATATCAATAGTAGTACCAGTTGATCTGAAATTGACAGATTTTACAGTAAGATCACACACTTCCTGTGCACGTGTGCCTGTTGCATACATAAAGCTTAATAAAACCATGTCTCTTAAACCAGTCTCACTTTTTTGGTCAGGCAGTGCCAGAAGGATCTTTACTTCATCGGTGGTAAAACCAACACGCCGCTTTTTAGGTGCTTTTTTTGATGGAATCCTCAATACAGCACTTCTAAAAGTTGATGCTGCATCAAAGTCATAGTTTTGTGCATATTCGGAAAAAGAATACAGTGCGGCAAGTCTTTGATTTCTGGTTGTAACTGAACATTTACGTTCATTTTCAAGCCATGACATAAAATCGGAAAGCGTATTTACATCTAAACAGTCAAAAGTAATCTCATCTGCTTTCGTGTTTTTGACTGAATACATATATTTTATTAAAAGTGTAAATGTTGTTTTATAAGAGTTGATTGTGTTCTTACTTAACCCACGTGCTTCCGGCATATATGTATTTACATAGTATTCAAGATATTTCATAAAAATCGAAGGAGTCTTCTGCTTTCTCATAAATCAACCTCCGGAAACAGAGATTCTGTGAAATCAGCAAACAAGAGCATATCTTCTTCGAAGAGTTCACTGCTGAATTTCATATATTTTTCACTTTCCACAAGGGATTCATGACCACAATATACAGAAAGATATGGAGAAGCCATATCGATATGATATCCTGCAGTTTCCAGCTGTTTAAAAGCATGGAACATAAAACAATGTCTTAAACAGTGCAGGCATGGAGCACGTTTATGAGGATCTTCATTCCCTTTGATAATACCAGCTTTCCTAAGAATCTTTTTAAATTGGCGTTCAGCAGTTATTGGGGATAAATGTTCGCTTTGTCCTGGGAATAAAAATGGATTATCTATACCATAGATTTTTATCACCTTACAATAATCCTTCAGCATGTTTGTTAATGTTTCATGCATTGGAACTAATCGTTGTTTCTTGTTTTTTGAATGTATAATACGGATGACTCCGTTTTCTAGATCCAGATGCTCCATCTTCAAATTTAGAGCTTCGCCTAATCTGAGTCCACAACAATACAAAAGGCGTATGAGAACCGCCATTTCCATATGTATATGCGGAATGCTGCTAAATTTGTTTGTCATTGGATATGCATCAGCAATAGCAAATATATTCGACAATTCCTCATCACTAAATATATAGGGAATATACAAATCTTTCGTTTTCTGGAAGGGCGGAAGATAAACAACTTTTCCCATATCGGCTCTATATTTCATAAAGTTTCGTATAGTCTTTATGTATCCATTAATAGATGCCTCTGGAACACCTACATCATTAAGCCACTGATTTATTATTGTTTGTGGTACAATTTCATCATTATAAGATATTTTTGTAAGATATCTGTCAAAAGAAGACAGGCGATAATTATCCAAACGATAGGTATTCCATGCGAAAGTCGCAACACGATACTCCATGAATGACTGCATGTCGTCTTTAAAACAACTTTTAAAAATCACGGTTCTCATATACGACCTCCTTTCAGGAATTGGTGAAGTGTTCCTGAAGGTGCCGGGCATGCAAGAGCACAATTCCTAAGCATCTGAATATCAAGACGTGCATAGTGCCTGATTGCATTGGGACTATCATGTCCCAGTACTTTTCTTACGGTTTCATAAGATATGCCATCGTTTACCATCGATGACGCAAGAGAAGCTCTCAGACTATGAGGTCCATGTTTTTTACCTGCAATGTTAATACCAGAGCGAATCATATGTTTTTTTACAGCAAATGAGACAACAGAATACGATATTTCTGAATAAGGGGCACATGATTTTAAAAATACATAGTCGCTTGTGGATGCAGGACGATCTGTTGACAGATAATCCATCAGTGCTGTTTTGATTTCTGGCACCATGTAAAGTTCTGAAACACTTCCCGTTTTATTTTGGATAAAGCAGATACGCTGATTTTTGAAATCAAGAGAATCTAATTTAAGCGAGGCAATATCTCCCGCACGCATTCCTAATCGCGAAGCGAGAAGCAATATCGCATAATCTCGTTTTCCGATAGAAGAAGTTCGGTCTACAGCATTTTCGATCTCGATGATTTCAGAGATATCATAAGTTTCAGGAATACGTATACCACGATTGAATTTAGGAACTAATGTTGAAAAATCTTTTTCAATGTATCCTTGTGCAAAAAGATATCTTAAAAAATCTCTTAGTTCAGGATAGAATTCTTTATTCTTAAGATTCACTGAAAACTGAATGATTTCAGAACTATTTATGTATTCAAGACTTTTACAATTGTTTTCATCCAGATAAGTAAGGAATAAATATAACAAGCGTTCTTTAGTCTTTAGAGTAATTGGACGATTTCCTATCTTGCGACAATGTTCAAGATAATCCGCCTTAATAGCGTGATATTGCTCTGGAACAGACAAATCTTTTCGTGGAACGGAATATACGAAACCTGTACCAGAACAGATATTATTTAATCTTCGAATGACTGTCCTGAAAAAACGTTTCGTCGTATAGTTGTAATCTCTTGATTCAACTTCTTTTTTGTAGTATTGATCTGCAACTGATGAAGAATAATCAGTTATGTTATTAGCTAACATGAATTTTTTGATTCGTTTTACATGTTCCTGATACAGTTGTATCGTGCTTTTTGCATACTTTTCTTCTTGAAGTATTAAAGTTAGTTGATCATACAATTCATCAATAGGTATTTGGGTATTATTCATTGGACACCTCCGTCTTATATTAGTAAGTCCAATGATACATCATTATTCGAGAAGATTTCTCTGAAAGTCTTAATTTCTGGACTTTCCAAGAGATTATCTCGAATAATAATTCTCTTCTAATAAAAGGCATTATCTAAGAACTCGAATAACTGCTTATGTACAAGAGACTCGATAATGGTGCATTCCGGTGGCCCCGTTCGGCAGATGAGGCAATGGCGATCACAGACGACCAGTACCGTATGCTGATGCAGGGACTGGAGATCGTTGCACGCCATCCGATCTCTGAGCTGAAAGAGACACCCCGCATTATGTAGCCTGTGCAAAATGCCGAAAATAAAAAAGTACCAAAACTGTAAAAATGATGTGTATCAACCGGATGAAAAAGGTTATCCACAAACAGTCTTTTCTCACTCCATTTGTTATCATGTGAATAGAAAAACTGTTGTGGATAATACATCTGAAAAGCTGTAAAACAACGGCTTTCCAGATGTATTATCCACCGTCATTATGACGAAAGCCCATATCTGAAGGATTGGCGGAAATACAAAAATTCTGTTATAATCGGAATCAGTATAAAGACAGGAGTTCCGGTTATGACGATCAAGTACACAAAAGAACAACTGAATAAGTTTGATAAGGATCTGCTGATAGAGCTTTTTCTTGGGATGCAGGGACAGATGGAAGAATTGTCCAGGCAAACGCAGGCCTTAAATGACAGGATGCAGCTGATGATGGAACAGATGGTCCTTTTCCAGAAGAACCGTTTTGGCAGATCCAGCGAAAAAATGGCGGATTCTGAACAGATACGTTTCATGGAAGTAGACGGGACTATCGTATTCTTTAATGAAGCAGAGGCAGTCTGCGACCTGGATGCACCGGAACCTGAGGACCTGGAATTGAAAGCACCCAAAAAGAAAAAACAGCCAGGGAAAAAAGCGGCTGACATAGCAGGGCTGACAGTAAAACGTATTGATCACTATCTGAAAGAGGAAGAACTGACGGCTGAGTTTGGTGAAAACGGATGGAAACAGCTTCCGGATGCCATTTCCCGATGTTATCAGTTCATTCCGGCCAGTGTCGTGATAGAGGAACATCATATCGGCGTTTATTCCAGTAAACTGGATGAACACATGATAAAGGCACCCCATCCCAGAAATCTGCTTCATGGAAGCCTTGTATCCCCGTCCCTTGCTGCGGCAGTCATAAATGGTAAGTATGTAAATGCGGTACCTCTCTACCGTCTTGAAAAAGAATTCGAAAGGTACGGGCTTGCCATTACCAGACAGAACATGGCGAACTGGATGATCCGTCTTGGGGAAGAATATCTGGGAACCATGTATGATTATCTGCATAAACTTCTGTATGATTATCATGTGATACAGGCAGATGAGACTCCTGTAATTGTAAATAAGGACGGGCGTCCTGCCAGTAGCCAGAGTTACATGTGGGTGTACCGGTCCGGCTTTATGTACCGGGATCGTCAGATCATCCTTTATGAATACCAGAAAACGCGTAATGCATCCCATCCCCGGGAATTCCTGAGGGATTACACCGGGATCTGTGTTACGGATGGGTACCAGGTATATCATACATTGGAAAAGGAGCGTGAAGATCTGAAGATCGCAGGCTGCTGGGTTCACTGCAGGCGCAGGTTTAACGATGCACTGGAAGTGATACCAAAAGCACACCGAAAGGAATCGATCCTGCATCTGATCATGAAACAGATACAGGCCATTTACCGGGAAGAGGGAAAACTGTCTGATTTTTCTACGGAAGACAGGCTCATGCAGCGTCAGCTTGTGGTAAAACCACTGGTGGATGCTTTCTTTGCGTACCTGAAACAGAATGAACCTAAAATTCCAAAGAACGGTAAAATACGGGAAGCATTTACATATGCACTGAACCAGGAAAGCTACCTGAAAGTTTTTCTGGAAGATGGGGATGTTCCAATAGACAACAATGCCAGCGAACGTGCGATCCGTGGATTCTGTATAGGGAAGAAAAACTGGGAGATGATCGATACGGTCAATGGAGCCAATAGTTCAGCGATCGTCTACAGTATCGCAGAAACTGCAAAGGCGAATAACCTGAAACCTTTCGATTATTTCGAATATCTGCTTACGGAGATTCCCAAACATGTAGATGACAAAAACACAGATTTTCTTGCAGAACTTCTGCCATGGTCAGATATGTTGCCCGAAAACATTAGAAAGCCGCAAAAAGCCAGCGGAAAATAAACAGACCGCAAAAGCGGTCTGCTATTTGTCAAGGTACTCGTATTCTACCGTTTACCAAAAAACATACAAGAACAACAAGAAAATCATAAAAAAACAATTTAAACTATGTATTACAAGATCAATAGAAAAAGATATGAAGTAGATAGATATATGATAGAAAATGTTTTTGAAAGGAGAAGAAAAAATGAACGAACACCTGAAAAAGATTAAAGAAACTATTGATGTAGGGAGAGGATACAGCCTGGGGACAGTTTTTACTACCAGGAATAAACAGTATATGTACGATACAGGAACCGGAAAAGTGTTTGAGTGTGGGGCGAATGAATACCAAATATTAAAAAGCCTCTTCGAGCAGACAAATCTTCCGGACCAGGTGGAAGGAGTTCCTGAAGAAGAACTGGAGGCTGCGTACAGAAATATCTGGGAGATGGTAGAAGCAGAGCATATCCTGCAGGTTTCACCGGATTTAAAGTTTGTAAGGGAAACAGATGAAACATTAAGGGATTTGCTCCGGTACGATTTGCAGCAGGTTATCCTGGAACTGACAGAACAGTGCAACATGAGATGCCGTTATTGTATCTATAATGAACATAATGAAGGGTACCGGAATTTCTCACCAAAAGCAATGACCTGGGATGTGGCAAAACGTGCTGTGGAGTATGCAAGGGATAACAGTGGGGATAAGGTGGCGATATCCTTTTACGGAGGAGAGCCGCTGGTGCAGTTTGAACTGATGAAAAAGACAATTGATTACAGCCGGCAGATCATAAAAGGAAAAGAACTGACCTTTTCTTTCTCTACCAACCTGACACTGGTAACACCGGAAATTGCGGCATATGTGGCAGGAGTGGAAGGAATGAGTGTCCTGGCAAGTATAGACGGACCAGAAGGAATCCATGATGCATACAGAGTGATGAGCGGAGGAAAAGGAAGTTTTGAGAAAGCAATACAGGGATTGAAATATCTGGTAGAAGCTTTTGGAGAGAGGGCAAAGGAAAGTATAGTGATCAACACAGTGGTCTGCCCGCCATTCAGTGCAAAGAAACTGGATGCGATCAAGGGTTTTTTTGAAGGTCTGAGCTGGCTGCCGAAAGAAATGGTGAAGAAGTGTGATTATGTAGAATACGGAAGCGTAAGAGAAGAAGATATTTCCATGGAGTATGCAGGAGACGGGGAGTTCATCGGAGAGGAACTGGACGGTTTCACGTTAGATGCTATCGAAGGCTGGGCGCTGGCAAGGGATTTAGAAGAAGAGGATCCCAAAAGTTATGTGGCAGGGATTGTAGCGGATAAACTGGTGTGGATACATAACCGAAGACAGACACAGGAACCATGCAAAGACCTCAGAAGAAACGGCTGCTGCATTCCGGGGAACCGGAGGGTCTATGTGAAGACGGATGGAAAATTCCTTTTGTGTGAAAAAACCGGAGATGCACCGGATATAGGAAATGTGTTTGAAGGGGCAGACCTGGAAAAGATAAAGAAATACTATATTGAAGAGTACGATGAGAAGTCCCTTACAAGATGTAATGAATGCTGGGCAAGAAACCTGTGCGGGCTTTGTTATGCGGCCTGCTATGAAGCAGAGGGGATTGATATGGAAAGAAAAGAGAAGGTATGCGGAGCCCACAGGTATGCCACAAAAGGAGAACTGATTTCTTATTACAGCATTTTGGAAGAGAAGCCGGAAGTGATCGAAGAGATAGATGCGGTACCGTATTATTAAGGAAAGATTTTAGATTATCAAGGATAATTTAAAATAGAAAAAACAGACGGAAAGGAGGCGTTGGGTATGAGAAAAATCGTAGCAGGAAAGTTACAGACAGGAGCAGACTTTGAAGGCAGCAAAAGCGGATGTGTTTGTAGTGGAAGCGTAGCAGTAGCAAACTCTCATAATGCAGGACCGGCATATTGCGTGGGATACTGTGGAAACAACGGAGTAGTAACGAGAAATGCTAATGCAAATGTCGCAAAAACGGCATAAGATGTAAAAAGACATCTTATAGGAAGGGGAGATTTGTAATAGAATCGCCCCTTTTTCTTTAGAGATATGGAAGACTTACTGTGAAAGAATGCTTTGTTTCACGGATATGAAATATAAGAATGTTATCAGTAACACTAAATAAGGTGATTTTATAAAACTGGAGGGAGGTTAAATAAGAATGATACGAAAGAGCAGGAGAAAGAGAAAAATACGAATATTAAAAAGGATAGTTTTTTGGGGAATTATTATTTTTATAAGTTGTACGGGGATATATTTCTATAGAAAATACAAGGATATACAATTAGAGAATATTGTGAGTCACACTACGGAAAATGAGGGCATAGAGGGAAAATTGCAAAAAATGTCAAATTATGATTTGCGTATAAAAGATATACTAGAAAATAAAAGTCAGTATCCAGAAGAACTTTTGGAACTGCTTACAACAAATATAGAAACTATAGAGTTTGTATTGAATTATCCTGAGAAGAAAAATAATTTACCAGCGGAAACAGTAGGGGAAACAAGAAGTGGAGAAATTCCATTGCTATTACAATGGGATGAAAGATGGGGCTATCAAAATTATGGAGATAGTATGTTAGCAGTAAGTGGGTGTGGTCCAACAGCACTTTCTATGGTTATAGTAGGACTTACGGAGAACAAGCAAGCAACACCTTACCAAGTAGCACAGTATGCAGAACAAAATGGGTATTATGTAGAAGGGGTAGGAAGTAGTTGGAGTATGATGACAGATATAGGAAGCCATTTTGGGATTCAGGGAAGAGAAATTTCTTTGGATAAAGATAATATTCAGACAGAATTAGAATCAGGACATCCGATTATTTGTGCCATGCGTCCAGGAGATTTTACAACAACCGGACATTTTATCGTCTTGACAGGAATGAAAGATGGAAAGATTTGTGTCCATGATCCCAATAGTAAAAAAAGAAGCGAAAAATTATGGGACTATGAAACTTTAGAAGGACAAATCAATAATTTGTGGAGCTTTACAACACTTTTTTAATTCTACACATAAATTACACATAAAAAACGTGATAAACATAAGTGATATTTTTATAATAAAGACATAAAAATATTGGAGGTATCAATTATGAAGAAAAAAATTGCAATGGTGATATTGGCAACTTGTTTATTTGGAACTTTAGCAGGCTGTGAGAAGGATAGCAGTAATAAACCAGAAGTTCCTTCAACAGAAAATTCAACAAATAGTGTAAATCAAACTGAAAATAGCACGGAGAAGAGCGAAGGAATAAGTGCTTTAAGCAATGCTAATTTGGTTGGAACAGTAATTGATTTTACAGAAACAGGATGCACACTCGGAAAAGGAAGTGTTACAGAAGATACTATGACTGCACCAGCAGCTGGAGAGAATACAGAAGGTGTAGAAAAAATTTCTGTACAGTATGCTGATAATACACAATTTCAAATTTCGAATTCTACAAGTACGAATGTAACTTTAGAGGCGGGAACAAAAGAAGATGTAAAAAAATCATCAGCAGTCTTTCTGTATGGGGAATATCAGGAAGATGGAACATTCTTGGCTACGCGTGTAATTATAGATCATTTTCAAAAATAGTAGGAGGAGATAAATTGGGAAGTGCGAAAAGAGCAGTGCGTTACTTGATAAGAAAAAAATCAAAAACAGTAATTTTGTTTTTGGTACTCTTGATTTCAGAAGCGATGATTTTAAGTACAGGGATTATTTTAAAAGCATCAAATGAGGCAAAAAGCGAACTGCAGAAAAAAACAAAGACAAAAATATTGGCAGGAATTATGGAAAATAACAACCCGATCACAACGGAGGATATAAATAAAATACAGAAATTGAAGGGAATAGATAAGATTAATAAAAATGCAACATTATCTGCATATCCTACAAATTTCCAAACAGTAACGGAAAACCAAAATACAAATACAGAAAATCTTCAGGGTCGATTGGTTGGTTATGATGATTTAAAATTAGACGGTGCTTTTGCGGAAAGTGAAATCCGGATAGTAAAAGGAAAGTATCCAAAAGAGAAAAATGAAGTTGTTATCAATCAAATATTAGCAGAGACTAACAAGTTAGAGATTGGAGATACGGTTACTTTCGAAACAGATGGCGGGAAGAAAATGGATGGAGTGATATCAGGATATTATTTGTCTGGTTCGGAAAGAAATCAGTCGAAAGAAATGGCATCTGTTTATAGGATTGAAAATACTATTTACACAAAAACAGAATCTATAGCAGCATTACAGGAAATAAGCGGATATGAACGTATTTCCGTATATTTGAAAAATCCAGAAAATTTAGAAAAGATAGAGGGAGAAATGGCAAATATATTAGGAGAAAAAGTTGAACTGACAAAGTCTGATATGCTATTTCGTCAAATGAAACAACCACTCGAACAGGTTATGCAGGTTGTAAGTTTAATGTTATATTTGACATTAGGAACATCTGCAATTGTTATAACGCTCCTTCTATGTATGTGGATGAGGGGGAGAAAGAAAGAAATAGCAGTTTATATCAGTTTGGGAAAAAATAAATGCTCGATATTATCACAGTTATTATTAGAGAGTTTTTTGGTATTTGCAGTTTCATCTGTATCTGCTGTTGTTATAGGGAATATTTTGGCAGAAAAATTGAAGGGAGTATTATTTGCAGGAAAAAGTATTTCTACACTGGCAATAGAAATTAGTCCACACTTATCAGATATTGGAATGCTTATTATGAGTGGCGCTATGATACTTTTCATTGGAATTGGTATATCAGTGATACCTGTTTTGCGGACGAATCCTAAAGATACATTATCAGATATGGAGGGATAGTATGGAAAATAAGATAGAAATTGTTGTACCAATATTAGAACTATATGAATCTGTAGAGGATGATTTAAGAAAGATAGGGATTCGAATTAGATTGGATTTGTATGATGGAATGGACAACTGTATATATGCAAATAAAAATGCACTTAAATTATGTTTAACAAGTATTTTGTATTATTTTATCGACAAACGTCCAGAACTTTCTGTTTTAGAAATAAGCTTAAAATCTTATGAGGAAAGGATATGGATAATTTTTAGAAGTGCAGAAGAAAAGTACAGATCCAAAAGGCAAACACCTATTCATAATTCAGAGATGGATGTGATAAGGGGATATTTAAAAACAAAAGGTATTTTTTTGAGGGAAGAAAAATTACCAGATGAAGTAGAAATTGGATTTGAAAATGTAGATTGATTAGGAGGCGATAATGTGGTTTTAGAAGTAAAGAATATAGTTTATTATTATAAAACAAATAAAAGTAAAAATGTTTTGAATGGGATTAGTTATAAATTTGAAGAAGGTAAGGTTTATGCCATTTTAGGTGCAAGTGGATCAGGAAAGACAACATTTTTATCATTGCTTGCAGGTTTGGATGTTCCTGTTCTTGGAACTATTTTGTATGAAGAAGAGGACATTCTAAAGGGCGGATTGAATCATCATCGAAAAGAACATGTTTCCTTAGTGTTTCAGAACTATAATTTGATTGATTATTTAACTCCAAAGGAAAATGTTATGCTTGGAGGAAATGGAAATCCTGAAGAACTATTAACTGCTGTTGGGATCCAAAAGGAAGATTGGGATCGGAAAGTTTTACAACTTTCTGGAGGACAGCAGCAAAGAGTGGCTATTGCAAGAGCTTTAGCGAGTCCAGCTAAAGTATTATTGGCAGATGAACCAACAGGAAATCTTGATGAAGATATTGGCAGAGAAGTTACTGAGCTTCTTCAGGAAACAGCACATAAATTAGGGAAATGTGTAATTGTAGTAACCCATAGTAGAAGTATGGCAGAAACAGCAGATGTTGTTATTAAAATAGAAAAAGGGAAAATACACGAAGAAAATATAAGAGAAAAAGGAGAGGTTTCATAAATGAATGTGTTAAGACGTGGTGCTTATTCTGTAGTTAGAAAACCCATAAAAAGCATTCTTCTCCTATTAGTAGTTGTAGTGATTAGCAGTTTTTTCATGGCAGGATTGGCAGGTCAGTCTGCAAGTGTCAATGTACAGGACTCTACGCGGCAAGCGGTAGGAGCAACCTTTAGGCTGGAATTAAGTGAAGCGAACCGACATACTAGGCTTGACGAGGCAACAGAAAAAATTGGAGAAGGAAAAGAAGGAACTTATCGAGGGGTAACAATAAAAAAATTTGAAGATGGAGCCTATGGAGTTTTGACAGATAATTCTTTTGAAACAGTTATTCCTAAAGATGCAGAGCAGATAGCAAAAGTAAAAGGAATTGAAGAGTACAACCTGATTACAGTAGCAACAGTAGTAAATCCTGTGAATTTTAAAAGAATTGAAGATCCGGATATGGATCAGAGCCAGGACTTTGGAGGTGTTAATCTAAGAGGCAATCGAATTATGGAAATGGATATGGATGTTGCAGCAGGAAAAATTAAGCTGGTAGATGGACGAATGACAACCAAAGAGGATAAAGATGTTTGTGTTATTTCAAAAGAACTGGCAGAATTAAACGGACTGCAAGTAGGCGACAGTCTACAGTTCAATCAGTGGGATGAGAAGGAGAATTCGAAAGTCTATAGTGCGAAGATTGTAGGAATCTATGAAGCGGTGCAGAAGTTGGAACCGGTTATGTCAGGAGATACGTATCGGTCAGAAAATACAATTTTTACCGACATGAATTTTCCAGAGAAACCATCTGGTGAAGAGGGAAATCCGTTGTTCCGATATGCGATTTTTAAAGTGGGGAATGTAGACCAATATGATGCGGTAAGAAAGGAAATTGAAAAAGTAGACATTAACTGGGAAAGATATGATTTAATTGATAGCAATGGAAATATTCAGAGTATGGCTGAGAACTTTAATAATATGAAGCAGTTAAGTGAAATGCTGTTAATTGTAGTTTCGGCAGCGAGTTTCATTATATTAAGTCTGATCTTTTTGTTCTGGATGAAGAACCGGACACAGGAAATTGGTATTTTTATGGCGTTAGGAGAAAGCAAGAAGAAAATTTGGAGTCAATTTCTTTGGGAAGCTATGCTGATTGGAGTTTTGGGATTAGTATTGTCATTTATGATATCGCCTGCACTTTCCAAAATGACAGCATCTTATATGGCACAGCAATCCCAGAGTCAGGCAGAAGAGCAGAAAGAAGCAACGGAAAATCAGGTATTTGCAGACGGATATACCGCACCGGATTTGAAATTACAGAACATAGAAATAGAAGTTACGCCAGATATGTTGATAAAAGATACAATTGCAATCGGTGGATTGCTATTCATTTCAGTTTCAGTAGCAGGGATTATGATCATGAGGAAAAAACCAAAAGAAATTTTATCAGAAATGAGTTGATATATTTTGGAAAAAGTGTTAGGAGGAAAGAAAATTGAAAGCAAAAGAACACCTGAAAAAGATCAAAGGGACCATTGATGTAGAGAGAGGATACAGTCTGGGGACTGTTTTCACTACCAGAAACAAACAGTATATGTATGATACAGGAACCGGAAAAGTGTTTGAGTGCGGGGCAAATGAATACCAGATATTAAAAAGCCTGTTTGAAGAGACAAGCCTTCCGGAGAAGGTGGAAGGATTTTCTGAAGAAGAACTGGAGGCTGCATACAGAAATATCTGGGAGATGATAGAAACAGAGCATATCCTGCAGATTTCACCGGATTTAAAGTTTGTAAAGGAAACAGACGAAACATTAAGGGATTTGCTACGGTATGATCTGCAGCAGGTTATCCTGGAGCTGACAGAACAGTGTAATATGAGATGCCGGTATTGTATTTATAATGAACATAATGAAGGATACCGGAATTTTTCGCCAAAAGCTATGACCTGGGAAGTGGCCAAACGTGCTGTGGAGTATGCAAGGAATAACAGCGGAGATAAAGTGGCAGTATCCTTTTATGGCGGAGAACCGCTGGTGCAGTTTGAACTGATGAAAAAGACAATAGATTACAGCCGACAGATTATAAAAGGAAAAGAACTGACCTTTTCTTTCTCTACCAACCTGACACTGGTAACACCGGAAATCGCAGCGTATGTGGCCGGAGTGGAAGGAATGAGTGTTCTGGCAAGTATAGACGGACCAGAAGGAATCCACGATGCGTACAGAGTGATGAGTGGAGGAAAAGGAAGTTTTGAGAAAGCAATACAGGGATTAAAATATTTGGTAGAAGCTTTTGGAGAGAGGGCAAAGGAAAGTATTGTAATCAATACAGTGGTCTGCCCGCCGTTCAGTGCAAAGAAACTGGATGCGATTAAGGAGTTTTTTGAAGGTCTGAGCTGGCTGCCAAAAGAAATGGTGAAAAAGTGTGATTATGTAGAATACGGAAGTGTAAGAGAAGAAGATATTTCCATGGAGTATGCAGGGGATGGGGAGTTTGTCGGGGAAGAATTGGACGGCTTTACATTAGATGCCATTGAAGGCTGGGCACTGACAAGGGATTTAGAAGAGCAGGATCCCAAAAGTTATGTGGCAGGGATTGTAACGGATAAACTGGTACGGATACATAACCGAAGACAGACACAGGAACCGTGCAAGGACCTCAGAAGAAACGGCTGCTGTATTCCTGGGAATCGGAGAGTATATGTGAAGACAGATGGGAAATTCCTTTTGTGCGAAAAAACTGGAGATGCGCCGGATATAGGAAATGTGTTTGAAGGGGCAGATCTGGAAAAGATAAAGAAATATTATATCGAAGAATACGATGAGAAATCCATCACGAGATGCAATGAATGTTGGGCGAGAAACCTGTGCGGACTTTGTTATGCAGCATGTTATGAAGCAGAAGGAATTGATATGGAGAGGAAAGAAAAAGTCTGCGGTGCTCACAGGTATGCCACAAAAGGAGAACTGATTTCGTATTACAGCATTTTGGAAGAGAAGCCGGAAGTGATCGAAGAGATAGATGCGGTACCGTATTATTAAGGAAAGATTTTAGATTATCAAGGATAATTTAAAATAGAAAAAACAGACGGAAAGGAGGCGTTGGGTATGAGAAAAATCGTAGCAGGAAAGTTACAGACAGGAGCAGACTTTGAAGGCAGTAGAGGTGATTGCATTTGCAGTGGTACTATAGCTGTGAAAAATTCTCACTATGCAGGACCAGCGTATTGCGTGGGATACTGTGGAAACAACGGAGTGGTAACAAGAAATGCGAATGCGAATCTTGCAAGAACAAAATAATAGGAGGTATTGGACTATGAAATTAGTAGAAACAAAAACAACAAAAACAGGAACAAACTTTGAAGGGAATAGAGCTGGATGTATTTGTAATGGCACTGTAGCAGTAGCAAATTCTCATAATGCAGGACCAGCATATTGTGTTGGGTATTGCGGAAATAGTGGAGTAGTAACAAGAAATGCGAATGCAAATGTCGCAAAAACAGCATAAAGATTGTATTTTAAACAGAATTTATTAGTCTGGATAAGAGACAAAATAATCTGTTTAATGCCTAAATAAATTCTGGAAAAACAGACATGTGAACAGAGTTAAAAGGCTTAATACTATGTTATAAGAATAGAAGGAGATTGTCCAGTAGGTGCGGTCTCCTTTTACAAAAGCAAGTGGAGTGAAGTTTATGAAAAGATTAATGATGTTAATCAAAAAAAGTAAAGAATTCTTTTTGATAATAAGCAGAGTAGTTCGATTATTATGGAATAGCTCGAAGTCCAATTTTATTAAAACAATCATAGTAAGTGTTATTTCAGGTATTACGATTCCATTTACTTTGGTTATTTGGAAATATCTTATTGACGATATGAGTCGCTCCATTGTTTCAGGAAGCATTGCACCAGTTTTATTTTGGTTAATCCTTTATTTTATATTAAATTATTTGCAGAGTGTGCTGATGAGAATAAAAGATTATCAACAGAACATTTTATCAAGTTACTTAAATCGTTATACAAGCGATTTGATTTTGAAAAAGGTAAAAGATACAGATTTAAAGTATTTTGACAGTTCAACAATTTATGACAAAATTAGAAAAGTCAATGAAGAATCGACAGGGAGATCTATCAGTCTATTAGCCACATTAACAAGTTTTATTCAAAGTTTTAGCAGTTTAATTGGAACCATTACAGTTTTAGCCAGTCTTAATATTGGAATTATGTTTTTGTGTATTTTTATCTGCATACCAACGCTAATTGTTAGTATGAAGATGGCAGTTACACAATATGAAATTTATACAAAGCGGTTCGAGGGATTACGTTTTATAGCATATTTGAAGGATATTGTGACTGCTTATGAAAACATAAAAGAGATGAAAATTTATCATGTACATGACTTCTTTCGGGGACATATTATTAAACAATATGATGGATATATTAAAGAAGATAAAAAAATTAGAAGTAGTTTCTGCAAAAAACTGTCTCTGACAGATTTGGTAGAAGAGGCTGCAATCTTAATTTTTAAAATATACATTACTTTAAAGGTTATTTTAGAGAAAAGAACTATTGGAGACTTTTCTCTTTACATAAATTCAATTGATAATTTTAGGGGGTCAGCTACGACAATACTAAATACAATAGTTACAATTTTTGAAGATGGTCTTTATATACAAAATCTATTTGAATTTTTAGATATGAAAACAACAGAAAAGAAAAGAGAGTTATTATCATTCAACAAAGATTTTCAAAAGATTGAATTTAAAAATGTGTGGTTCAGATATCCTGAATCAGAGAAATATATATTAAAAGGTGTTTCTTTCACGATAGATGCTAAACACTGCTATTCTATTGTAGGATTAAATGGATCTGGTAAGACTACCATTATTAAGTTGTTGTTAAAATTATATGTTCCAGATAAGGGCGAAATTAGAATTGATGGAATTAATATATGTGATATTGATACAGAATCATATCAAACGATGATTGGAGCAGTATTTCAAGATTTTGTGAAATATCCATTGACAGTTAGAGAGAATATCGGATGCGGAAATATAGAAGAAATGGAAAATCTTAATCGGATTTACTGTGCAGCAGAAAAATCAGGAGCAGTAAAATTTATTCCATCATTACCGGAACAGTATGACACACAGTTACATAGAGAATGGAGTGGAGGAATTCAATTATCTCTTGGACAATGGCAAAAAATTGCAATCAGCAGAATTTTTATGAAAGATTTTCCACTTGTAGTATTAGATGAACCAACAGCTTCATTGGATCCTAATGCGGAATATGAGATTTATAAACAGTTTAGGGAGTTAATGGAAGGAAGGACGAGTATATTAATTGCGCATAGGTTTTCTACAGTAAAATTGGCAGATGAAATATTAGTCTTACAGGATGGAAAAATCATAGAGAAAGGAAATCATACAGAATTGATAAAATTAGATGGGGAATATGCAAAACTTTATAGTATGCAAGCAGAGGCCTATAGAGAGGAGTAATTATGCCACAAGAGAATAGTTTTTTTTCAAAATGTAAAAATCAAATAACGAAATGCGTGTGTCCACTGGAAAATCTTCAAGGAATGAATTATATAGCATTAACAATAAATGTGGGTTCTTCTTCAGAAAATGCAAAAAATGCAGGAATTGCACATTTCTTAGAACATATGCAAATGAATTTTTTTGATAAAAATGAGGAGAGATATCTTTGTTCAGCTTATACAGATTTTTATTCAACAACCTATTATTTTGATGTAAAGGATATAGCATTAGAGTGCGTAATAGACATTATACAGAATATTTTAAAAGGGAAGTATTTAGAAATGAAAGATATTGAGGAGGTACGAGCAGATATTCTGGATGAATATAAAGCGTATGAAGTGAAAAATAGAAATTCAGATTTCCGTATATTATTAAATGGAACCGATTATGAAAGTCATTTATCCATAGGAAATCAAAAGACTATTTGTTCTATATCAGAAAATGAAATCAAAGCATTTTTCAAAAAATTCTATTTTCTAGAAAATATGTGTATTATTTGGATTACATCAACGCAAACGTTGGAGACCATCGGAGACGAGTGGATTGCAAATCTTAAGGGAGAGCACGGAAAGATTGAAGAAAATATTTTGCCTTATACAGAAACAGATGGCTATGCTATCAAAAATCGACAGGATAATGGTACATCATACTATTTATATAGGGAAAGAAATTCGGACAGTGAGTCGATAAATGAAGATTTACTTTATGTAATACAAGAATTTTTAAAAGCGAATATGGGTAAGGTTGATGTGGAAAAGATATTTTTATCTGCTAAGCAAGAATTTATTAAAATAACGATAGAAGATATATTAGAATGGAAAGATATTTGTAGAGAAATAGAAAATTTAGCAGTAACGGAGATAGAAAAGAGATATTGGGAATTTTTGAAGGAAGAACCGATAGGTTACAATTGTAATTCTCTAAGAGAATATTTTATAAATGCTTTTACTTTTGGGGATATGATTGTAAAAGAAGAAAGAAACATTCAAAAAGATATTTGTGAGATTAAGAAATTGTTTGCCAAGGAGAATTCGATAAAAATTCTAATGAAATAGGTATCTACACAAAAAATACACAGAAAAGACGGAAAAACCATACGAAAAATTTATATACTATACATTGTAGAAAGAAATAAGTATTTTAAATCATTTTTTTAAAGATTTAAAATAAATAGTAGCATAGAAAGGAGGAACAAAACATGAGATTAGTACAGTCTAAAAGAATTGCAACAGGCTTCAACTTTGAAGGAAGTAAAGCAGGCTGTGTTTGCAGCGGAACTGTAGCAGTTGCAAACTCTCATAATGCAGGGCCAGCATATTGTGTTGGGTATTGTGGAAACAATGGTGAAGTAACCAGAAATGCAAATTATAATATTGCAAGAAGATCTTAAGGAGGAATAGATTATGAAATTAGTAACATCAAAAACAATGAAAACAGGAACTAATTTTGAAGGAAACAAAGCAGGATGTATCTGCAGTGGCTCTGTGGCAGTGGCAAATTCTCATAATGCAGGACCAGCATATTGTGTTGGGTATTGTGGCAATAATGGAGCAGTAACCCGCAATGCAAATGCTAATCTGGCACGAACAGCGTAGAGATGTCTTTACATACTACTGTCAAAAAGGTTCTATTCTATGTATTTAATGGAAGTATACAGAATAGAACCTAAATATGAATGATTAAATTCACTAGAAACAGAATAATAGAAAATAAGGAGGCTGTCAAGTCTTCTTATTTTTTTACTCAAAAAGAGTTGTTTAGATAAACGGAAAGAGAAGATTGAGAAAAGAAATAATTTTTGAAAAAACAATAAAAAAATATAATAAATCCTCTTTTTTTGAAACCTGAATTGTACAACTTACGTATTGATACAAAAACAAAATCAGGATTCTTACGAATGAAGGAAAGAACGTTATTAAAACAACTACAGAGAAAAAACGAAAAGGCTTTAGAAGAGATTATGAAGAAATATGGAGCATATGTTACTACGATTTCAAAAGAAATACTTGCCGGAAAAGGTACGAAAGAAGATGTGGAAGAAGTAGTATCAGATGTGTTTATTTCTTTATGGAATACTGCTGAAAGAATTGATTGTGAAAAATACACCAGTATTAAGGCCTATATAGGTATGATTGCAAGGAATAAGGCAAAAGATAAGATACGTGCAATTAAAAGTTGGAATCTGGAACTTTATGATGATGTGCTTCTAATTGATAACCAGGCAGAAAGACTCATGGAGCAAAAGGAGCAGCAGAGGATCATTCAGAAACTTCTTCAGCAATTGAAGCCGATGGATCGGGAAATCTTTCTTTTATATTATTACAGATATTTTAAAATAGAAGAAATCGCAGTACAACTTAATATGAATCCGCAGACCATAAAGACAAGACTTCGAAGAGGCAGGAAAACTTTACGTAATGCTTTGCGTGAGGAGGGATATACTGTTTATGAAAATAAAGATTAGTGAGATGCTGGATAATTCAGTTGAAATTTTAACAAAGGAAAAAGCGGACATAGATAATCTTAAAGATATTCAGGATATGGTATATAAAAAGATCATTCGTCAAAAAAAACATTCATATTTTTTAAAATCAGTGGCAGCAGTTGGTACAATCTGTTTGGTAACAGGCAGCATTGTTCTGGCAAAAACCCTTTTGGCTCCAGGTGGGAAAGTTGAAAAAACAGAAAACTTGGAAAAAGAACATACACTTTATGAATCAGATACAGAAGAAGGGAAGATAGTAGTTGATATTCAAACAGAATTGCTTGATAAAGCTTATCTATATCAAAATGATATTCCTATTGCGAAACATATTTTAGAAATACAGACTGATTTTTATGGTAATAATCAGCAAATATATGTAGAAAATGGTACAATGCTGATTTTACAGGATCACGGTAAGGGGATTTTTTTGGAGGAGGATGAAAAAGCTAAAATAAGTGTTAGTCAGGAAAATATGGAGAAACAACCTAGCCATACATTTGAAATAGGATATATTGAAAACGGAAAGCCGTTTAAATTGGAGACCGTTGCGGTAGAACAGTATGAAGTTTGGGTGGAAGGAGGAGATCAAAAAGAATATTTTCCATATTTTAAAAATATATCCAGTGATCGAATTATTCTTAATTATCAAATAGAAAAGGAGAGTGGAGAAAATGAAGAAAATAAAAAAAGTGATAGTGATGTTGGCTCTTTTGGGGATGACAACAAGTAGTATTTCTGCACAGGCGGCGGAATCGCAATCAAACAATACGTATCAGCAAAATGAAAGAATGGGGATTTCAAGTACAACATTGAGTGCAGGAGAAACCATCAATATTATTGATAACGATGGAATGGCATTTTATGTTCCGGGTGGGGCTAAGATAAGTTTTTCCATTAGTCTGAAAACATCAGGAAATGTTGAAATGGGATATAAAAATTCAAATGGTGTCAGGACAAAGAAGTATAGTGGATCTGGAAAAAGCCATAGCACTACTTTCACAATTGGAAGCACGGGATATTATAAATTTTATATAACCAATAAATCTTCTGGTACAATTACCATTGCAGGAGGGAGCTTAAATTTTTAAATGAGAATAAAGAAAAAAATATGGATGATCATAAAATGGATTTTAGTTGTTATAATTTTGATTTTTTTACTGGGAGTTGTATGGAATGCAATTTGTAAGAAAGTAGATGAACGAAAAATGCAGAATGCATATGGTGACAGTGTACAAGTAAATGGTAAAAATATGGTTGTAGAGATTGTGGGAGAAAATCATGATGGACCACCAATCATATTGTTGCCAGGTTTAGGAGAACCGTCTCCTATTTTAGAATTTAGACCATTAGCAAGTGAGTTATCTAAAAAATATGAAGTGATTACGATTGAGCCGTTTGGATATGGATTATCCGATAGCACAAAGCGTAAGCGGACGATTGAGAATATTGTAGAAGAACTTCATGAATGCGTAAAGAACTTAGGCGAAGAGGAATATTATCTTATGGGGCATTCCATATCTGGGTTATATACTTTATATTGGAGCCAGATATACCCGGACGAAATCAAAGGAATCATAGGAATTGATCCATCCGTTCCCAAAATGACAAGTAAAGAAAACAATCCTTTCCCAATCAGTGTGCAGTTACTCAATCAAATATCTGCATATACTCAGAAGATAGCCAATATAAGCGGAATTACAAGGCTGCTTTCCATGAATGATCCAAAGAAAGTTGTGTATGCAGATTTTCAGTATCCATATTCAGAGAAGGAATGGGAAGTTTTCAGTATGTTAACATTAGATAAAGGTTATAACTCAACAGTTATGGCAGAAATGAAAAATCTTGAAAAGAGTATGGAAGCAGTAGAAAATATGAAGATTCCAAAAGAAATACCAATACTGCAGTTTGTTTCAAAAGAGAATTGCAGAACTATGCCGCAGTGGGAACAGCTACATAGGGATATTATAGCAGATAAAGAAAATGGAGAAGTGATTTTACTAGAAGGATCTCATTATTTACATTTTGAACAAAGATCGGCTATTGTCCAAAAAACGATACAGTGGATAGAAAATAGGTAAATATTCTGATTTTTATAGAAATAATTGTTCAAATGGTTCCGTATGTTTGCAATGCACTGTATATCGTGATAGAATAATAAAAAAATAAAGGAGTGGTGTTTGAAAATGGAATCTACGTGTAAGCCTAAAATTGTTTCATCGTTATTGAGAGAGTCCGGAAAGGGAAAACTTGATTTTTCACATCCCTTTCAGCGAAAAGAAGGACAATGGACCAGATATATGGAATCATTGGAAGTGGATTCTCTGCTAAGAGGATATTCTATTAATTTGGTATATGTTTGGAAGAAAGACAACAAAAACTATGTGATAGAGGGCAAGCAGAGAATTACTACATTGCAGAAATATAAAGGGGATAAATTCCCACTTTCTAAAAAACTTGATCCGGTTATAGTTGATGGAGAAACATATGAAATTGCAGGGAAAAGATTTTCTCAATTAGATGAAGTTGTACAAGATAAACTGTTGAATTCAGAAGTTCTGATTTTTGAAATGTGGGATTGTACGGAAAAAGAAGTAAGAGATATGTTTGTGCGTCTGAACAGTGGAAAGCGTTTAAATGGAGCCCAGATCCTGACAGGTCTTTTAAATATTGATGTGAGTACAGAACTTTATAAAATTATGGAGCATCCATTTTGGGCAAAGACAGGAATTACAAAAGGTGATATTAAGTCAGATAATATGCGCAAAGTGGCCTGCCAGATTTTGATGCTTATTTCCGGATATGAATATACTGCTTTTGATCAGAAAAATATTGAAAAATATGTTGAAGTATTGAATAGCGATTCAAAGGAAAGCATACATCTCATTGGACATGCATTAGACGTACTTGATAAGTTAGACGAAAAGGTTACAGATAAAATTGATAAGATGAAAAAGCTGTCCATTCCAATGGTAGTTGCAGCAATGGATATGGTGTACGGAGACGAAGCAAAAGAAGATGCGTATCTGTTATGGGTGAAAGAGTTTTTTGATAATTATGATAAGCAGGAAAAATACCTGGAATATTGCGGAAGAAGTACAGATAAAGGCGAAAATGTAAGAGGACGTTGGGAAATTTTTTCACAGGCAGTAGCAGAGTAAGAATGATCATGCCCCATGAGATTTCTTTTATTAAAATTTATATATCTAAATATAGTACGCAAATATTGACACATGCTATATATTGTGGTAAAGTGAAAATGAATTAACATTTATACTCATGTAAGTGAAAGATGAGTACAAAAATTTTTTCCGATACAGAATCGGAAGCAAGTTTTGAAACAGGTGGCTGTTTCGGCAAGAAATAAAGAGTTATCAGGCATTTAGAATGAAGATATTCTAGGTGCCTTTTTTTATTTCAATTAAATAAAAAGGAGGATAGTATTACGCCACAAAAGAAAGAAGAATAGGAGGAAAATCATGAACCAAGAGTATTTAAAAGGAATCCACAGTGAGATGTGCAGCAGAGAGGCAATTATTTTTCAGGCTACGGAAAATAACATTATCAGTTTCCTGAAGAACAGTTTATTTGCAGAACGTTCTGAAATCAGGACACTGGACGGAAAACGGTTTTTAACGACGATAAAAGGAAATTGGATCGATATCTGTCCTGATAGAATTTATCTGGAAGAAAAGTTAAAACCGCTGATTTTAGCTGTGAAGGAAGGGCGAAAAATGCTACTTCCATTAAAACAGATCAAGGTAGAACAATTAGAAGGATATCGTCCGCCGATACCTGATTGGAACTATTTTTTCTGGCTAGGGTGCAGTGATGAAGAATACGAGAACTTCAGAAAGCAGAAGAAACCAAAAACAGTTATGTATGAGGCTTTCGGAGAGAAATTTCCAATACAGTTAAAGGTGGATAAGTATTCAATGACTGGAAATCTGGCGATTGAGATGGTGAACTGGAAACACAGGTATCCATCATCATGGGCTGCTTTGACAGTTGATTTGAATGAGGTGTGTGAAAAAGATTGTTCTTATGTTGATACAAACCATCATGGAAGAAAAATATTGTCATGGATTATAGAAAATGGATTAGGGGAAGTGACAGGACAAAGAAATAGGAGTGGATACTGTACTTATGAGAAAATACGTTTTTATCCGGAAAAATTAAAAGATTGTGATCCCGAAGGTTACCAGAGATATAAAATAAAATTTGAAGAAACATAAAAAGGCTGCATAGTAGAGATGTTATCAGAGAACAGGAGGAATCAGGATGAGAAACTATCAAGATGAACAGAATAAAAATTATGAGAATACAAAACAAATGTTTGAAGCGTGTCGAAAAGATGTAGGCGATTCTAAAAAAGCGAGAAGAACCATGCCAATAGTTGATGATGAGATTTGCTTTGCAGATATTCCGGAAAATGGAGTGTGTATTACGTCACAATTTGAAAATGGGCTTTGCGGAGAGATTATCTGGTGCCGAAGTGGAGAAGATGTTTATATGATGCACAGCAGTATCCGTCTGGCAGATCATACTGTCTGGCTTCAGATGGACAAGAAAGGTAACAGCGAGGCACTGCATTTAAAACTGCTTTCAAAAGAAGGAAATGAAAAGGTACAGCAAGATGAGTTTCAGGGGCCTTATATTTCACCGCGTATGCAGGTGAAACGGTTTTATGAATATTGTTTCTGGCCAAATTACATAAGAGGCAAAAGACCGGCACAAGAGAACAGCCTGAACTTATACGAAATTTTAAAAAGAATTGTGAAATGCATTGGTTCTGATTTTCAGTATGATTTGGAAACAATGCGGATTTAGGATGTGACATTTAGAATGAAAATTCCAAGTGTCTTTTTTTGTACCTATTTGGCAGGAAAGAATTTTCCTGCCAGAATTTAAAGAAGGAGACCAATTATGAACGAACTTATTATGACAGGATATGTTGCTACAGAGCCTGAAATCAATGAATTTAAGAGAAAACGGCGCAGGAATAAGAAAACACCTCAATATGGTCTGGCTGCAAATTTTCGTATTTCTGTAAAGCGTTCTTTTAAGAAAAAGGATGGGAAAAAATATGACTATTTTTCCTGTTCAGCTTTTGATAAATCCGCTGAATATATTGAAGAGTACATTGAAGAAGGCGATTATATTGGAATACATGGAACACTTTTAAATGACAATTACGAAAATGACGATGGAGATATGGTGTATAAGGATAAGATTACAGTGCTCCGGATTGAATTGCTTAGAAAACGAAATGATGAAGAGGAAGGATATGATTACGAGGAAGAGTCAGAGGACAACGATTATGATGATGAAGAATATGAAGAAGACGACTACGAGAATGACTATGAAGATGATGAGTATGAAGAAGAGGAATTGGAGGAAGAAGAGTACGAAGAGGAAGAAAAAGGATATCGCAGAAGTGTAAGAAAACCCAATAGAAATACGACAACCTCGTATAAGAGAAGCAGCAGGCAAAAGAAAACAGCGCCTAAAAAAAGATCTGAGCAGAGAAAAAGAGCGAAAGAAAATTCAGAAAGAAGGAAGCGACAAGGAAAGAGAAGTGCACCGGAGCGAAAACGCGGTGATAGTAGAAAACGTAACCTGGTAGATGAAGAATTTGAGCGTGTACAGGAATCAGAGTATAACAATTATGGATTTGACTAAAAATAGAAGCATTTTTAACAGAAAGGAACTTGTGCTGTTATGAGTAGTAAATGGAAATACTTTGTCAAAAAGTATCAAAATTTTTGTATTGCTTCGGGGATTGTAGGATTTCTGTTAGCCCCATTTTTATGGCCGTTTTTCCTCGCAATTCTGGTGAATACCTTGTCCCTGACAGTACCAGTTCTGCTGGTGTACTTGGTGATTCGCCAGCTGAAAAAGAGGCCAGAAGGAGCAGAAAAAGAAACATTTAAAGAGGTAGCTGAAAATAGGAAAGAAAAAGCAGAGGTACCTGAAGAACAGTCTTTGAAAAGGGCGGCTCCGGTTGTGAAAGCTCCCAAACAGGAACAGACGGTGAAAAAGAAAATGGAAAAAGAACGGAGCCCAAGTGTTTCCGAAGAATTGAATGAAGCAGAGAAAGTAGCAAGAAACTGGTATATCATGGAAGGAAGAGAAAAATTTCATCATATTTCCATGAAGCTGGCATCAGAAGGAGTCAACTCTTTTTCCATAGGAAAAGACGGGTTGTGCAGTATCCGAACCGAAAAAGGGTTTCGCAGAGTTGCAGCAATTCGGGATTTTCCAGCTCAAAAAATGTTGGTCATCAAAAAAGAACTGGAAAAAGAAGGGATTTACTATGTAAAACTTTCTGGACGCTATATGTGGGTTACAAGGAGGGAATAGCTTGTTAGAGTGTAGATACGCTTCTTCCATCTATTATAATCAGGAAAACGGATATACTGTGGCGGTATATGAAACAGAAGATGAAATTCCAGAAGGGAGGAAGGAGATTGGGAAACAGCAGTTTATAGCAGTTGGCTGCGAACTGCCAAGAAATGAAGGGTTGGATATATCCTTAAAAGGACAATGGAAAGAATCAGAACGGTATGGAAAACAGTACCATGTGGCTTCTTTTGAGATTCAGATGCCAACAACGGGAGAAGGGGTGAAAGCGTACCTTTCTTCCGGATTGATCAAAGGGGTTGGACCTATTATCGCAGAAAGGATTGTAGACCGGTTCGGGAAAAATACCTTCTATGTCTTTGAACAATGTCCAGAACGTTTGCTTGAAATTCCAGGAATTACACAAAGAAAGCTGGATAGTATTTTAGAGGGGTACCATAAAAGCGAAAATATCCGTCAGCTTTCTCTTTTTTTATCTTCTGCGGGTGTAACACCAAAGAAAATAGAAAAAATTCAGGAACATTTTGGACACAAGGCAGTCAGCATTATCAAAAAAGATCCCTTTCGTTTGTGTGAAATGGAAGGTTTTGGATTTAAAACGGTTGATCCGATAGCCAGGAAGGTCAAACATTTTCAGGCAGATAATCCTTTACGGATAAAAGCAGCTATATTATATGTTTTAAAAGAAGCAGAAGGGGAAGGGCATCTTTATTTAGAGGTGCCTGAAATTTTGACAAGAACAAAATCCTTATTGTTTCGAGGAGATAAAAGAGGTCATGTCACAGAACGGAAAATACGTGATGCAGGGAATTCACTCATTAAAGATGACAAGGAACTTGTCTGCAGCTATACGAAAATTTATTCTAAGAAAAATTATGAGTCGGAACAAAAAGCTGTTATACAACTTGCGGCGCTCAGCCGATATCCGATAAAAAGATATGATGTAGAAAAATGGATTTCCGGTTTGGAATCGAAAGAAAACATACAATTAGCGGAAAAGCAAAGAAAAGGGATTGAAATGGTTTTTCAAAATCCAGTTTCCATTATAACAGGAGGACCTGGAAGTGGTAAAACAACCCTGCTGCGTTTTATTGTTATGATACAGGAAAAATTGAATATAGATAGTATGATTTTATTGGCAGCACCTACCGGAAGAGCGCGACAGAGAATGTATGAAGCAACGGGATATCCGGCGTTGACGATACATAAAAGTATCGGACTTACAGGAGCAGACGGTGAAGAAGCATGGAATGCTGGAGAAATGCTTTGCGATGACTTGATCATCATTGATGAGTGTAGCATGGTAGATATGCATCTGTTTACCAGTCTGATGATGAAAATAAAGACTGGAAGTCGGATTGTTTTTGTGGGAGATAAAGACCAGCTGGAATCAGTAGGTCCTGGAAATGTATTTAAAGAACTCATTGACTCCAGAGTCATTCCAGTTACTGTTTTAGATCAATGTTTCCGGCAGGAAAACCCTACTATTTTGGAGAATGCGATAAAAATCAACTGTGGCAAACAAAATTTGGTATATGATAACAGTTTTTCCTTTGTAGCAGCACATGATGATGAAGAAGCCGCGAAAAAGATTATGAAACTTTTTGATATGGAGTGGAAGTTGCAAAGGAAAAATGTAAATGCAGTGCAGGTATTAACACCTTTAAGGGAAGATACGAAGGTAAGCGCAAATGCTTTGAATCTAAAAATCAAAGACAGAATCAATCCTCACCAGATAGGACAACAGGAAATCAAAAATGGAAACAAAATTTTTCGTATACAGGATAAAGTAATGCAGACGAAAAATGAAGATGAAATTTCCAACGGAGATATCGGGATTGTACGAAAAATAGGAAAGGTGAGCGGTAAGAAATATATGGAAGTAGATTTTGGAGAAGAGCGGGTTATGCGATATCAGGAAGGAGAATCTTGGAACCTTGTTCATGCGTATGCAATTACTGCACATAAAGGACAAGGCTCCGAGTATCCGGTAGTCATCATTCCGATTTTGTCATGTTTTCGGCGGCATACCTTAAAGCGAAATCTATATTATACGGCAATTACAAGGGCAAAAAGAAAAGTCATTCTTGTGGGAAGCAAACAGGCATTTTCCCAGGCAATACGGGCGGGAAGATCCAAAAAAAGAAATACGTTGTTATCTTATCGGTTAAAAAAAGCATTTACGGAGGTTTTGGATAAGAATGAAGCGGCATAAGAAAATAGCAGGAAACTATTTGTAAAATTAAGAATAGTTATGATAGGGAAGGAAAAATAAACAGTCCTTCCTTATTATACTGATTATATGGAAGAATGATACAGTGAGAAAAATGTCAAAATTCTTGAATAAAAAGAAAATATTCATGTATAATAGTGTTAAGAATAGCAACAATATTGTTGACATGCAATGGTTGGTTTGTTAAAATTATAAACAGATATTTAGGAGGGTAAGCATGAAAGAATTTAATGGAGAAAAGTTTTGCAAGGATATTATTGAATTAAGAGGAACAGATTCACAATCAGCATTTGCAGAGAAACTAGGGATTAATAGATCAACATTGTCTTTGTTGGAAAACGGGAAACAGATTCCAACACTTGAACTTTTTAACAAATTGTGTAATTTGGCGTCAAAAAGTACGGAGGAATATTTTAAAGAAACAACAAAGGATTCCTTAGTATATTTAATGGGAAGTCTTGATGAGGCTGATAAGATGAAAATTGAAGAGATGGCTGAACGCATTCGCATTAAGGAGAAATATGAGAGGTTAGCGAAAAGGAGTAGTTATGTCGGATATTAATTATAAAGAATTATTTGAACACTATTACCAGAAGGATTATGATTTCAATACATCTTCTTTGTCAGCGGAGCAAATTAAAGATATTAAGCAGACAGCACGGCAGATGAGGGTGGACTATGCATTAGCGCCAATGGGAACTAGTATCTTCAACTGGATATTAAACCAGAATAGTAACATAAGATTTGAATTGGTGCCATTTGATTCTGAAAATATTGATGGTATGCTTTATGTGCCAACAACTGGAAAGGATTGTGCATATATCATATTGAATGTAAATAAGCCATTGATTAATCAGATTTTTACGGCTGCTCATGAATTTTATCATTATATCAAAGATTATAAAAAATTTAGAGAAACGCCGTATATCTGTGATTTTAATAAGCTGAAAGATATAAATGAGATGTGTGCAAGCCGGTTTGCGGCAGAACTATTATTGCCAGAAGAAGCACTGCTAAGAGAAATCAAAGATTATTTGGTGAATATGAAAATTCCAGATACCAGTAAAATGACCTTTCATCAGTATGCGACTTTGATGATTTTTTTAACAGTAAAATATCAAATGCCATTGAAAGCTGTGATTTACAGATTGGCAGAGGAAGGATACATTAAAAATATCGAAGAATATATTAAAAATTATGAATTCATAAAAAATGTGTTAAGGGAGATTGAGATATTTAAAAAACGTGTTGAAGAACTTTATAAAAAAGAAAATAATTATGTTCTTCCGTATAGTTCCACATATGTAGATATGGAAAGGGCCTTTTCTACAGGGAATGCATCAAGGGAAGAAATTCTGGAAGATGCTAAAAAACTTGAATTGGATATGAAATTAATTGATGATATTCTTGCGCAAGATACGGAAGAAGATGACGAAGAAACAGATGATGAGGAACTCTTTGCCTTGATTCGTGCAAAAAGGGGGTAACTACAGATGATAACACCATTGAAAAGAACTCCTTTGCATGATTTGTTGAATAAACCCGTTTTATTCGATGCTAATATTTTCATGGTGGGAATTGAAGATAGAATATCTAATAAGAATTGCTCTTTTGAAAATATGAAACAACTGTATATACAGCCACTTTTTGAGAGTTTCACAGATATTTATATCCATGATGAAGTATATAAAGAACTAGATGAGAATGCAAAAAAGATGGTTGATACATATATAGGGAAAAATGTTACAATCGTAAAAGAAGATGGAGTGTATGGAACAGATCCATTGTATACGACGATTTTTAACCATATTGCAGGGCATGAACTTGTGAATTATAAACGAGGAAATTCAAAAGACAGAGGGGAAGTATACAGTTTAGCTTATGCTGCATACCATAAGATGAACTATTTTTGTTCCAAGGAAATTATGGTGGATAATATTGCACACGAACTGAAGGATTTACAGGATATTGATATTATTACATTTGATATTATTGTTTTAGCAGCGTATATTTATTATGTACATAAAAACGATTTTTCAAATACTAAAGGATTAAAATCTATTTATAAAAGGTATTGTGCAGATGTTATCAAAAGGCACGGATTGCCGAAAACATTAAACGAATATATTAAGGCATCATTAGAGTATTTATAAAGCAGACTTTGACAAAAGAATGATATGCTTCAGGTATTTTAAAATTACTAGAAGTTTTGCTATCTTCGGATCGTGAAGTAAAGGAAAAGAAAGAGATATTACAGAATGATTTTTCAATTGAAATGACAAAGACATTAGAAAGTGAGGTGTCTATTATGTGTAATCTGAGTAAAGGCGTTGAAGAAAAAGGAATTCAAAAAGGAATTCTTCTTTCAATTAGAAACCTTATGGAAACAATGGGGTGGCTGGCAGAACAGGCAATGGAAGGACTGAAAATTCCTGAAGAAGAAAAAAGGAAATATTTAGATGAATTAAAAAAAGCCTAAAAAAATGCAAAGTGGTCGTGGAGATGGTGTTTCAGTTATTATAAAAACACAGGCTTATGTGGATAAAAATGGAAAAGAATGCAATCCATTAGAAACACCAAATACCCGATTTATCCATTTAAAACGTCCCAAAATCCAATATATTCAGAATATGGATAAATAATATGAGAGAGATCTTGTAAAACGATTGTTGACAGTTTCTCTATCTAATGTTAGGATAAGGTTGTATTCATTTATGTACAATCAATTTGTGCAATGAATTTTTATTCTGCATGGTAGCAGAAGAGTTACTTTGGCATAGTCTGCAATAAAATATAGGAATAAGTTTAAGACAAGGTATAGAAAGACAAATACCTTGTCTTTTTTTGCGTGTAGGAAGGAGGAACATACCTAAAAATTGCAGACAGAAAGGAGAGAAAATGGCAGAGATAAAATTATTTGACACATGGACATTTCAGGAAGAAATGCCGGAACCATTCAGCCGGTTTTTACAAAAAGAAGGATTACGAAAAACCACTACCATGGTGGAATGTCTTTCCCAGTATAATCAGGGAAGACAGGCAACACTGCATCCCCCTACATTGAGGGCAATGCTCAATATTGCAGGGATTTATTTGAAACAAATAGAAGGAGCTCTTGGGTTTCAAAAAGGAAATTATGATTTGTTAAATTTCTATTGCATGGAATATGTAAAAGGAAAACGACGCTACGCATTGGTTTATAATCCGATCAGTGCAAAGATACGTGGTGTCTGTAAAACAGAGAAGCAAACATATGCAGCTCTGGATTCCGTTGAAAGAAACATCAGTGATGGAGAGGAGCTTTTGGCAATGCTTATTTATGTCAGTCTGGAAAAGAAAGAAGCATTATATAACCTGGAGTTTGCTCAGAATTTTATTTTATTCATGCAGCAGATGAAAGAAGGATGGAAAAATGCAAAACTTGCATTAAAAGCAGCTTTTCTTTGTTGTGATAACCTGTACCGGAGAGTCGAAAATGTACAGGATTTCAGCAATGAAGGAATTCCGTTGGAGAAAAGCCAGCTTGGAAAGAATGGTATGGAACAACTTTCCACACTTGCAATCGAAAGTGAACTGTATGCACCAAACGATGCGATAAAAGGTACATTTCGGATTTTTGGAGAAACGAAGAAAGTAAGAGAATGGACGTTAAAAGAATTACAGAAAATTTACAGACAGCACTGGCAGGTTTCTAAAGATTATCAAGACCGTATTCCACGGCTTCCAGAGGATATGAAAGTTGGGGAATATGCGCAGGATATCCTTTCTGCAATTGTAGAGTCTCCTTTCCGGAAATTTATGATCACCGGAAATGCAGGAACAGGAAAGACAACAGACGCACAGATGATTGCCCAGATTTTAGGAGTGCCTTATTTTGCTTTGAACTGTGGACCGGAAACCGATGAAAGTACACTGGTGGCAGGGATTTATCCAAATTTCAGGAAAAAGACCGAAGATAGCATGAAGTTTCCTTCTTTACAGGAATTTGTTACAGATCCGATGCAGGTATTAGAAGAAGTAGCCCATACAAGAAAAGAAGGGATTACCAAAAGCGAAGCCTTTCGGGAACTGTTAGATGCAGTGTATCAGTCCGGTTACCAGAAAGCAAAAAATGAAGGGGATTTTGTAATGCAGGAATCGGAAATCATAAAAGGCTGCCGAATGCCTTCAGTGATTGAAATTATGGAGGCTTCCCTTATTGTAGAGCCGGGGACACTTGGAAAACTTAACCGGTTATTAGATGACTCCAGGAAACTGGACCTTCTGTACGGGGAAGTCGTAGAACGACATCCAAATGCAATTATCATCATCACTACCAATCTGAATTATGTTGCAAATAGGGAATTTGATTTTTCCGTGGTATCCAGAATGAATAAGGTACAGCATCGCAAAGATTTAACAGAACAGCAGTTGGCAGAACGTGCAATGTTTCGGACAGGCTGCAAAGATATGGAAGTTTTAAAACAGATGGCAAAGGTAATGAAACGACTGGATGCAGTCGTAAAAGAAGAATTTGGAAAAGCCGGACTTTGCGGCTACCGGGAATATGAAAACTGGGTATATGAATATATGCGCACCCAAAATCTTGTAAAGGCTGCAGAAGATACGGTATTATCCAAGCTTGCATCCGATGAAGAAGATAGGGATATGCTCCGGCAGGTATGTATGGAGATTTATGTAGAGCAAGGGAAGGGATCTGTATGAGAAGTAAAGAAATAGGAAATAGCAGCCAGACAGAGAAGCGCTTGCTGCGGGATATGGAAGTATTTTCTTCTCCTCAGTTTTTAAGGTTAGTGCAACGGATTGGAAAAGAAATTACAGATAAGCATGATGCACAGATCCGGTTTTATTCCGATGCAACGGATCACAGGGCCGGTTATTTTGAGGGGCGCTATATTTATATCAATACCATGAATATGCTTACACAAAGTTTTCCGACTTTGGATTTGAGAAGCAAAAGCCTGATAGGCGTGGAAGGACATGAATGCGGACATCAGAATTACAGCAGTATCTATCTGAGACGTAAATATATAGATGGAATTGCAAGTGGGATTTTATATCCAGCCTGGCCGCTGCCGGAGACGGAGCGAGAAACTGGATTTTTACAAAGTATGAAAGAGGGTTTTCAAAAGAAAGATGCGGTTCTATTAGGACTCTATCTGCAAACAGCCGGAAGGCTGCATGGATATCTGGAAGATGCCTTTATCGAAGAACAGATGTGCAGAAGGTTTCCAGGAAGTATCCGGCAGGGGATTTTGCAGAACCGTAAAAGGAATATGGAGCAGATTTCTAGTCTGAAAAGCCAGATTGTACAGAAGAAATCAAAGCTGAAGATTATGTTACTTCTGTTGGTGCAATATATGTTTACCCATAAGGTCAACACATGGGACGGAGAAGTTGCAGAATATATGGAACTGCTTAGAAACTGTATTCCGGTTCTTTTGAAAACGACTGTTGATATGGGGGAAAGCGCAAGGTATCTTGCAACAAACCAGATTTTATTGAAGTTGTGGCCTTTGCTTTTAGAAGAAGCGGAAGGTATGGAAAGAAAAATTAAATCGACAGGAGAAAACAAAGAGAGCGTATTGAAACAGGCTTTTGATGAGTGGAAAAAAGATCTGCCACAATACTCGGAAGAACCTTTCTGCAGGGAAATCCGCATGGAGCGAAAGGAAGCTTCGGATGTTCTTTGGAATGGAGGAGAACTGAAACGTACTTTTTCAGAAGAAATGCAATCCATTCAAATGGAAAGAGAAAGTGTAGTAAAAGAGAAGGAAAGGCTGACAGAAGGAAAGACAGAGCCTTTGCTTTCTGAATTGGAGCAAGAAACTGTAAAGACAATTGATATTGGAAGAGAACTGCACAATATTTGTCTGGAATTAAAAAGAGAAGCAAGGGAAAAGGGATATGAGGAATGGATGCGGGAGCGTTTGAAAGAGATTTTAGAAAATACGGAGTTTACACCTGTGAACCGGGAAATTAAAAAGCGTGTTTTCCGAAAAGAAGTCATTTCACAAACCGCATATCAAAAATATAGAATTTTTCAACCGCAGATAAAACATACTTTAATGAAAATGAAGCAGGATTTACTACCGGTTTTAAAAAGGAAGAAAACCCATATTTTACGTTACCAGTATATAGGAAAAAGATTGGATATGGCACATCTTTGGAATCCTGAAAAAAGAATTTTTCAGACCAAAATTCCTTCTCAAAACATGGATACAGCGATTGGATTTTTATTGGATCAGTCTGGTTCCATTGACAGGAAACGGTGGGAAACCTCTGTGCTGACAGCCCTTTGTGTGGTGGAATTTGCACAGGTATTTGGGATACCGGTATGTGTGAACGGACACTGCACAGGGAGAGAGCATATAGGCAGGAAACGAGAGGAAATTGTGTGTTTGCATTCCTATTTAGAGTTTGGTGAGAAAGAGGAAGGCAAGTACCGGATTTTGGATATGGAGACAGGCGGAGCCAACAGAGATGGGGCGGCTCTTCTTTACATGGCAGAAAAAATGGTAAAAAGAAAGGAAAAGATGAAAATCCTGATTTTTTTCTGTGATGGACTTCCAAATGCACAAGGCTATGGCGGAAAAGTAGCAAGGGAAGATTTACAGAAGGTACAAAGGCAGCTGAAGCAGAAACAGATTACTTTGTTTGTGGCAGCGATTGGAAGGGATCAGGAGGATATTCAAAATA